>Ga0070738_10000432_pt1 | contig 121053 bp, 106 predicted proteins | sample Coa_R2_2_FD_66446 | JGI IMG/M metagenome (GOLD analysis project Ga0070738, IMG submission 66446) | Surface soil microbial communities from Centralia Pennsylvania, which are recovering from an underground coalmine fire - Coalmine... | ecosystem: Environmental > Terrestrial > Soil >... | reverse complement strand
GCGAACGCCACTTCCGGCTCCACCATCCAGAACTCAGTCAGGTGCCGCCGCGTCTTCGACTTCTCCGCGCGAAACGTCGGCCCGAACGAGTAGACCTTCCCCAGAGCAAGCGCCGTCGCTTCAATATAGAGCTGTCCCGACTGCGTCAGGTACGCCTGCTCCTCGAAATAGTCCACCGGAAACAGCGTCGTCGTGCCCTCGCATGCCGCCGGAGTCAGGATCGGCGGGTCGGTTAGCGTGAATCCCTGGTTGTCGAAGAAATCGCGCGCTGCCTTGATGATCTCCGCGCGCACCCGCAGGATCGCGCTCTGCCGCGGCGACCGAATCCACAGATGCCGGTGCTCCATCAGGAAGTCGACGCCGTGCTCTTTCAGCGAAATCGGATACGGATCGTCCTCCGCAACCTTCTGCAACACCTTTATATCGGTGACATCCAGCTCGAATCCGCCGGGCGCGCGCTTGTCAGCGCGAACTTTGCCCTTCACGATCACGCTCGATTCCTGCGTCAGGCCCTTGATCGTCTCGAACGTCTCCGGCGAAACCGCCGCCTTGGGCACTACGCCCTGCACAACACCGCTGCCATCGCGGAAGATCGGGAACAGCAGCTTGCCGCTTTCCCGCAGGTTATAAAGCCATCCGTGGATGGTAACGATCTGCCCATCGTACTTCGACAGCTCCGCGATGCGAGAGACTGGAACTTGCGTACTTGTAACCGTATTCGTTTCTGTGGCTGACATGAATGAGTCCTGATTAGCAATCAGCAGTTAGCACTTAGCCATCACAATTTCTACGAAGAAGCACAAAAGCAACTGCAGAGTTCTTGAGGCACACATTAAGACAACCTGTTCAGGAGCTAAGTGCCAATTGTTATCTGCTAACTGCTGACAGCCGCCGTTGAAGCTTCTTCGAGCCTGCGAAACGCCGCGCTCATCCCACCGGGTATATCTTTTTTCCCTTCTCCATCGATCTCCATAAGCAGCGGCGGAACCTGAGGCGCCGAGCGCAACAACTGCATCGCTTCGCTCCAATTGATAGTGCCGTCTCCTGGCCACATGTGCGTATCGGCATCGCCTTTATTGTCGTGGACATGCGTGGAGCGAATATGCGGCTTCAACGGCTCGAACGCCTCCGCGACAGAACTCACCATATGCGCGTGTCCGAAGTCGAAGCAGATACCCACGTCCGTGAAGTGGGTGATATTCAAAAACTCCAGCAGCCGTTCCGGCGTCGACATCTCGTTGGGGATGTTTTCCAGCAGCACCGTGACGCCCAGCGGTTTGGCGAAGGCCTTCAGATGCTCGACGCACGTCATCGCCGCATCGAGTTTTTTCTCGGTAAATTCTTCTCCGCCGACGCCGATGTGCTGCACCAGGTACTTGAACGGAATCTGCTCGGCAATCTCGATGGCTCGCTTGATCTCGTCCATCGCCTCGATGCGCGGCCGCTTGTCCACTTCCGCAATGTTCAGCGAAGGACCGCCGCGTTTACCCCACTCATATTCGGTGGTGAGAGGCGAATGCACGGAGTGCAGCTTGACTCCCGATGTGCGGAACCAGTTGCCGATCTCCAGGACATGCGACTTGCGGTTGGCATAGTCAAAATGACCGCGCGCCGCAAAAATTTCGATGGTTTCGGCCCCGGCCCTGACCATGCCGTCCAGAAGTCCGGGATGCAACCGCTCCCGGACGTACACATAAGTGGACATTGCCTTCAACATCGTTCCGCTCACCCCGTTTGCTTAGCCGTTGAACGCAACGTAAGCAATCTTCGAGGCTAGACCAGCGATGATGGACGAGTCAACTGTGGTAAGGTAGGATGCGCTGACGGGAAACAGACCTCCACTCGACCTATGGAACCTTGAGTAGAAAAACCCGGGATTGCAAAGATATCCAGCGTCAGGATCCCTGCGCGGTGAAGATCTGCAACTTGGTCGTACGGCATATGTCACACCGCCCGATTCATTCCTATGAACACCGGCGGTGATCCAGGTCAGCATTAACTTTGAATCAACTTACCCCGCCTCGCTAAAGAGGGCGAGATGGTCACAAAGCATACGAGTGGTCCCCAAGCGGTCTGTTTAGAACACTGCCGCTGGGACTTCGCCACCCGATTATTCTGATTCGAACTCTGCGAAAAAAAAGACCGCCCCAAAGAGCGGTCCCAGCCTGAGAGTTGCTAATCCAGATTTCCCGGTCGTTTGCACGCGCAGTCAACCTAAGTGCTTCGATAGCAAGATCCTCTTAGTCAGTTCTATCGCGATCCACGCCAAAACAACCAACAGCAGCAGCCAGAACGCGACGGCATTTGGCGAGACAGCATGATGCCCGTTTTTGCTCGGGATGCTAAGTTCAAACCCCGGAGAAGGCAAGGCTCGGAGCACTATTGCTAAGCCGATTAGAGCTACCCAAGCAAACCAGACCTTCATAGCACCTCCTATGTGCATGGATACGGAGCTGGCGGCCCGTTCTTGTATTGCGCTATTCCAATTGGAAAACACCCGAAGATGGATGTCCAGAGATGGAATTCCTCAGCCCAGACAGCCTGAGTTGTGCTGGTGAAGTTTATCGCTCCACATGTCGAGTGTGTTCCGGCGGGACAGGCTTGAACGTAATTCGATATGCCGTTCGCCGTAAACAGATACGAATAAGTTGTAACTCTCGCACCTATGCGACCCGGATTGTTCGAAGAAGAGAAAAACGAGTTTCCAGAATAACTGCAGCTTATGTTTGTACCCCACGAATAGTTAACATCAGCTGCGCCCGGACTCCACGGAACCGTGGTCGTTGTTTGAGACTCCACGGAACCGTGGTCGTTGTTTGATATGAGATGTACGCGAAGGCATTCACAGGGGCGCCATAACGCGTGCCGCCACGCAACGTAAGCAATCTTTGAGGCTAGACCAGCGATGATGGAAGAGTCAACTAGGGCAAGGGGTTATAGAAATAGCGGCCGCGAAAAGTGCACCCCCTCTGCCCTTGTGGTAGCCCCGAGTACAATCGCCACCATATGACCCAAACGGAAAATCAACCGAGAGGTGGGAGGAGACGCAATATACCTGCTGCTATTTCCCTATCTCATGCACTTCATATTCCGGAGGGATTACGAATTCAGAGTTATCAGGTTCCGCTCTATTTATTGCGGTAATTCTGGCAGTATGTCTCCAGTTAGGACCGAACGCCTCTGCTAAGGCGGTTAGATCAATCGCCTTGGAGTACCAGGATTCATAAATTGCGGTCATGGCGGGGTTTTCCGAAGTCTGAGTTGTACGCGAGCCTTCGAACTCAAATCCGTTGAATACTCGCCTGCCCAGAGAACTTCTCTCACTGGTCTTCCAGTTACCTTCTGGTAGAGCCTCTCCCATACCAGTGAGTCCAATAAAAGATTGGCCACCTCCTTTAGGGGCTCCCACTCGGTACGCTAATTTCTCCGAAGGAATTAACACGATTGCAGATGTATTCTTCGGATCAACGATGACAATTTTAGAAGGCACGCCCGAGGTCGTGAAAGTTTCGATTCTTAGTGTTCCCAATGAGTTCCTGCAGATCCTACTCTGTGTGATCTCGACGGCAGAGTTATCTTTAAGATTTCGAGTTCGTTCATCAACTTGCTGCACGCAGATAGGGCTTCCCGGGTGTGGAGGCACTAGGTTTGCAGGTGGTGCGTTCGGTTCGCTTTGGGCATCTTGGCTAACGGCCATTGCGGTCAAAAAGAATATTGAGGCTAGACAGAAGATGCTCATCGTAACTCCTCGTCGACTGCTGATAAACTCATTACCCCACTTACAAGTGATTTGACGGTTTTTCTAGGGCCGCCAGCTGACGGTCACGTGACAAACAAGCGGCCCATCCCAAACTCACTAACAGCTTAATTACAGGGTCCAGGACCTGACGCTGACCTGGCGTAGCTGACAAGACACGTTCCGCTCACAACGAGATTTGCCGCTCGAACATAGTTCGGACATGATGGAACCCAAATAATCCCTACCAGCGCCTGCTTGCAAGTAGCTTTTCCAGTTGAACAAGCCAGCATATTGTAAGAGCAACTGTCGTCCGGACCTGTGATTGGAGGTGGTCCATAGTATGTGATTCGCTCGCCAATTTTAGTTGTAAAAGCTTGCGAATCGAAGATTGTTCCAACAACGCTACAAATGATTTTTGCCTCTGTGGACGCAGGAACGGTTGCCGGGGCTGGCGGAAGCGGTGCTGTGGTCGTTGTCGAGAATACTGAGTACGAGAACGGGTTTACAGGCGTTCCGTTTGACCAGCCGCCAATTCCATTCACCACATTGTAGATAGACGGAGTGTGAGTCACTGGTTGACTACACCACGGATAGGTACCCGTGCACTGCTGATTATTCGGACCACAGACATACGTAAACGTGCATTGTGCCTGCGTGTAGCCCTCGACCACTACGGTTTGCGAAACATTGTCATTCGCATCCAAGGCATATGTCGTGTATGTGTCGTAATGCGGTGTCATCTGTCCAAGACACACAGAAGAAACTAGACACACGAGAATCATCACGGCTAGCGCTGTGTTTTTCATTTTTACTCTCATTTGTTTGTCGAAGACCTCTGGTTTCCGGTTGATATTTTCATTCTTGTTTTCTCAACGTTGACATACGCCCCAAGGCGATTGAACGCAGCGGGAGACAGTTCAACCTTCAACTCGTCGAGAGTGTTCTGAACCAGCGCATCTCGCTCGCTCAGGAAAGAATCAACATCCGGGGCGAAGCCAGTTGCCTGCGCAGGTACTTTCGCGTTGTAGGTGTTAACTAGGTCGTTATACTTAGCTCTGAACGTTTGCAGAACTCTGGTGAATCCTTCGGAGTCTTTGCCTTCAAAGCCTAGCTGCTGAAGCTGCGCACTTTGCATTGTCTTTTCCCCGGCTGACGGATTTGCTGTCAAACCCACAGCCAAGAAAAACAAGCGGTATGCTGCAATGTTTGGTATCAACTCGGGGTGCATAGAGCCGTCTATCTGATCGTCTGTTGCGTGGTTATGTGTCTTCGCTGGCGTTAAAAGGACCGTCTGGTTGTCCAACTGGTCCTTCGGTACAAGTTGCTGCTGCCCTAGAAACGTTTGCGCAAGAGCAAGCAGAGCTATCACAGAACGAATGAGGGTTCGGTGTGTCATTCATACTCCTTTTTCGTGCGTGGTGGCTTCGGTTTTGTTAAAGGGACTTGGGCAGGGGGCAACAGGAACCCGGAAACGCACGCGATTATATTCGGATTTTCCTTTAGTCAAGGAAAAAGTGACTTTTGTTCTAAAGACGGAAAAGTGTGCTCCCCATCGTCATTTGTTAATCTCTGGCTGGTGGCCCATTCAAGCCTTCTGTTGGCTTGAGCGGGGTGGTTCCAGTGCTGAACATAGTCGAAATTATGCGCGTGATCGCCGTCCATTTGGGTTCGATCACTCTCGAACGCCAACGCCAGCTCACCTGCGATCGCGCAAAAGATGTAAGGCCCCATTTCTCTCGTTTTTCCTCGTATCCCGATCAAAAGATCGCAAATATAATTCCGCGCCAAATGTCCAGGTGTTTACCCCGATTTTCCGGGTGCCCCACATCTGCCCCCGTTGGCACATAGTGCCCTTATCCGTTTCGGGTTTTGTTTGCGTGACACTTCTCGATCTGTAGGGCAGAATGTCTTGTTTCTGACTCACTACACAACTGGAGGAAAACTGCGTGAGAAAGATGTCGAGTCTCTGGACGAAGCGAGCGTTTGCGGGGCATTTTCGTTTGGCAGTCGCTGGGCTTCTGTTGGTTGCTGGGCTTGCATTGCCGGCGCATGCGCAAAACGACCGGATGACGCCCATCGCCACGCCTTCGCAGCCCAACGCGATCGAACTCGGCACCGGTCCGCTGCCCGGTGCGAAGAACCCGGAGACCTGGCACAGCCAGTACGGCAGTCAGTTCGCGCGCAACGTGACGATTGCGATGCTGACTCCCTTTCTTCCGGATCCCGCCAAGGCAAGCGGGGCCGCCATCATCGTTGCGCCCGGCGGCGGTTTCGTCACCTTGTCCATGGAAAATGAAGGCTGGAACGTCGCCCGCGCGCTGGCGCAAAACGGTGTCGCCGCGTTTGTCCTCAAGTATCGCCTGCACCAGACTCCGGCCGACATGCCAGGGTTCGAAAAATCCATGCGGGAAATGTTTTCGGGTGCAGCGCGGCCGCCGCGCCCCGATCCCGAAAAGCCGTTCGCTGGTCTTGCCCCTCAGATCGCCGACGCCCGCGCGGCCTTTGCCCTTATCCGCAAGCGGTCTGCCGAGTGGCATGTCGATCCCAACCGGATCGGCATGATTGGCTTCTCCGCCGGCGCGGGGCTGACCATGGCAACTACACTTGCCGGCGAGGATGCGAAGCCCGCCTTCATCGCCATCATCTACGGTCCTCTCGCTTCGGTCACGGTCCCGGCCGACGCACCGCCGCTGTTCATCGCCCTGGCTGCCGACGACCCTATTTTCGGGAACAGCGGCTACGGGCTCATCGATAGCTGGAAGGCCGCGAAGCGACCCGTCGAATTCCATCTTTATGAACAGGGTGGCCATGGCTTCGGGATGTACCCGAAGGAGACTACGAGCACCGGTTGGTTCGATGCCTTTGTGCGCTGGCTCGGGATGCATGGCATGCTGAAGCCGACAGGGTCAGGAAGCAGCGGTGCTGCTACCTCTCCCGGAGTTGGGAACTGACGCGACGCCTGATTCGATAACCGTGTCGACGCGAGTTACTCTCGCTCAATCTGCCGCGAAATCCTTCGGGGGGGTTGGATTGCTCTTCGGCCTCTTTGGCCTTCTCTATCTCGCGCGCCAGGACTTCGCTATAGGCTTCCAGCTGGCGCCTTGTCTCGGGCGAGATAACGCGACTCTCCAGCAATGCCATTACAGAAGAGTGAGCTTCAGCAAGATCATCTAAGGTTTTAGCCACTCTCGGCCACCATGGGCATTTTCGATGCTGTCACGGGACGGGCAGGTTGTTATCAGTTGTAACAAAGTCAACAAAATGACCGGCTAAGACAACGGTATACCCGCAACAGGTCGCGCGCCTTGCGCTTGCAATTATTGCGTTGCTCGCATCTGCGCAAATTCACCTGCCCGCAGCCTGTACCCACCGCGTTCGACTTCAACCGTGTATAGTGGAACTATCACTTAACCTCGAAGACTCTTTCCTTTGCGCCTTCGCGATTGAGCAAAACGCGGAGGCCCCACTGGGCGGAATACTTCCCTCCTTTTTATCCTCCGCATCCATGGCCATCAACCGTCACGGGAGGCTGCTCTCCCAGGGAGCTACGAATGTCAGGTCTGAACGGAGATAAGTCCAGGTTCAATCGTCTGCGCAGGCAGAAGATCGCGCGCAGGAAGCGAAATCGGGAGCTCTTGCAACGTTCCACGCAACCGGGGAAAACCGCGCACGAAGCAATTCAAAGAACGAAACGAGGACAGCTATGAAGAACCTGTTTGGTAGTCGGTCTTCTTCGTTTTAATCAGATCTAACTTCAGAATGTGAGGGTGAATGGCTGGACGAACAAGCTTTACGAAGCGACAAAAAGAACAGGCACGACAGCAGCGTCAGCGTGACAAGGCGGAGCGAAAGAACCAGCGCAAACTGGAAAAAGAGTCGGGAACTGCCGACGACGCGGCTGAACTCGAAAGGCTTGCGCAGGAACAGGCCGCTCTATTCGGGACCGGCGCTGATGAAGACCGGAATTCGACCTCCGACGACGAGGCTCCTGAGGAAGATCGGCGCTAGCAGGCAAGTTGCCTGAGCTGCGAATCGATATTCCTTCATATTCTTCAACGACCAGCGAATCTGAAATGAGGAGTTCCATGCGTTCTAATCTCGTGTTTCGAGCGTCCGACAAGGTCAGCAATCGCTTCGAACTGTGCCTGCTCGTCTCCCGTTCCGCAAGAGCGATGAATCAAGGCTCGAACCAGATGCACGACTCAATTAACAACGCCTTCGATGCAATCGGGAAGCATGAGGGGATGTTCACGACTTTGCCGGATAGTGGCCGCAACATCCCCGTGGAACCCGTCGCAGAAACTGTTTTCACCGGGGCGCTTGCGTCCGAACCCGAGTACGATTGATTGTGCCCGATGACGGCCAGTATTGCCGCGACTCGATAGCAGGTGACAGGTGATGCAGCAGCCAAGTGCCGGAGAAAACATCTTCGTCGGGAATCTCGCGACTACAACGACCGAAACAGCTCTGCGGACATTGTTCGCTCCTTTCGGCGAGGTTCTAAGCGTAAATCTGGTTCTGGATCGCGATACCGGAGTGCCACGAGGGTTCGCATTCGTGGAAATGCGCACAGCAGAAGAGGCAGCAACCGCGGCGGCAGCCTTGGATGGCACGGTGCTGGACGGCAGGCCCTTGCGCGTAAACTTGGCCCGCCCCAAGGAACTCGACAGTGACAACATACACGGAAGTATGAGACGCCATCGGGATCATCGGACGTAGCTCGGCGCTCTCATCTTCAGACCGTGTATACTGATTTCGACGATTGAGTTTTGGTCCTTTCTGAGCACGTCCTGCCCACGCATGCGTCAACTCCCTAGAACATCACGTCTCGTTAAACGGGTCGAGAAGGAACACGCGTGAACTTATCTTTCAATCGGAGGAACGGCATTTCCAGATACCGGTAAGATAGCGACGCCATCCCAATGATGAAAGCCATCGATATCAACGCCCGCAGAGCTCCGCGTTCGAGCCCATTGGGTATGAGCAGAAGGCGGTCGGTCAGAAACACCCCAAGCAGATGGAAGACATACAGCCCATAGGAAATCTTGCCGAGATAGATCAGCCATCCGGGAAGAGTGGTCCTGATGCCCAGAGTCGAGCAGAATATGAGGGCACAGGCGAAGGCCGTAATGGTATACAGCTCATTCTGCAGCAAGATGCTGTGGCCCGGTCTCCTCGACAAAATTTCGACTGTGACAATGAGTCCAATCCCGGCGAGTGACATTAGCGCTCTCTGCCAGCCTGCGAAAGTGGGAATCCTCCCCTTCAGCAGGACTGCGATCAGAATTCCTATAGCAATCGGATCGAGACGAGTGATTGTAGAGGTCCAGAAAAACATAGCTTTGACCTGTGGGAAAAGGTATGGAATCCCAATGCGTGCAAGGTTGGCAACTTCCAGCATGGCAATCGCTGCCAGAATGATATTTCGCCGCGACAACCTTGCGACGACAGGGGCCCAGAGCAGATAGAACTGTTCTTCGACCGAAACGCTCCACAGCGAGTTGACCACCCGTCCGCCCCAACCCCAAATGGCGACTGCCCAATTCCCACAAAGCAATAGAAATGCTGCCAGGTACTTCCACGTGAACTCTCGTCCTGGATTCAGTACCGGAATCATGCAGACGAAAAGAAACACAAAATAGAGCGGCCAGATGCGAAGGATGCGCCGGATATAGAATTTCCTCACATTCAGCGATCCGGCAGCTTCCTTTTCACGCAATAGCAACTCGGTTATCAGATATGCACTGAGCAAGAAGAAGAGATCGACACCGTATGCTCCGGCCCTTGGGATGGCACTAAATGTTTCCGGCAAATGCAGTTCATGCCAAACTTCGGGGGGGAAGACCAGAGCGTGACTGGCATAAACGCCCAGGAAGGCGAAGAAACGCAGAGCATCGAGTTCGGGACGGTAGAATCGGACAGATGTGTCCCGTTCAGGAAGCACCGCGATTGCGGACATAAGGTTCCTCTCATACCTCCACGCCTATGACCCGTACAAGTACCTGCCCTGATCATCCCTCTGAAGAAAACTAAGATCGGCGTAAGGAAATGAAGGCGAACATGGCTACACGAGGCATTTGGGATTCCAGCAGTCGTTCGAGCCGCGCCCAAGCGGCGTGCATAAAACCTGGCATCAAGCTTCGCAAACCGACCCCACCGGAGACTAGATACCGAAAGGGCAGGAAGGGTCGAATCCTTTCGACGGTTGGTTTCGGGAAAAGTAATTCAAACTTGTGCCGGTCTCGTACAAAAACAATCCAAGGCATGGCAGAGTTGCTGCCGGAAAGAGGGCCTGTCGAAGAAAACGACCAATCAGTGGCATCGGGATGAAAAGGCTCATGATGCAAGCGGGTGTAGACGAGTCGCGACCAGGGACTGACCCATGGCTCAATCATCAGTACTTTTCCATTCTTTCGAAGACATCGCGCTGCCTCGGCGAAAAAACTCTCCACGTGCGCCATGTGATGCAAAACATTGGTCATCACAATCGAGCGCAACGAGCCGTCCGCGAATGGCATCTTCTGAGCATCGACGACTATTTTCGCTCTGGAGCAGCTAAAGATTTCGGAAGTAATCAGGTTCGGTATAAAACGTTCGCAATAGCCTGCGCCGGACCCCAACTCCAATACTGGTCCCTCTCCGGCGGGAAGTTCATTCGACAGCAAGCTGTACCATTCATCGTAAATGGATCGCAAGAACGGCTTTGACGCGATGATTTGATTGCGTAGCTCCGTCGTAGCAGGATCATCTACGGCCAGGGAAGCTGTGAGTGGATGCGCCAGCAGGCGTCGGAGAAATGCTGCAGACAAGAGAGCTAGCCTTCCAGTCGACGCCAGGCGTGCCAGCAAATGCGCAGCATGCGCACTCCGTTAGAAAACACCTTCGTCATTTTTGTCACGCCGTGAATACGTTCTTGATAGTGCACAGGGACTTCAACAATTTCCAGATGCAGTTTGCTGGCTCCGAAGAGCAACTCGTAGTCCCCCCACAGATCCTTGATCCCCCAGGTGCCGAGATTCATTTCCATTCGCTGCCAGTGCTTGCGCCAGAGGACCTTTGTGCCACAGAGCGTGTCTTTTATGCGTTGATCCAGCAGAAATGAAAAGACGAGTGCGAAGAGTTTGTTGCCCAGCGTATTGGAGGTTTTCATCGCAAGATCCGGCAAGGGGTAGACCAGGCGGCTCCCATTGACGAATTCACCTTGTGAAGTCAGCAGCGCGTTGACGAATATCGGTAATTCTTCCGGCATTACGGTCAGGTCCGCGTCCAGAATCACCAGTACGTCACCCCTTGCGGCACGAAATCCGGTCCAGACATTGTCGGCTTTGCAGATTCCGGGTCCTTCCAGGAGACGAATATCCTTCTCTGGATAAGCCTCGATCATGCGTCGAACTTCATCGGCCGTGCCATCCGTCGATTTGTCGTCGCAGAAGAGGATCTCTGTGTGATCGCCCATCGAAGGAATACGTTCGACTGCTTGCTGAACGTTTCCGACCTCGTTTCGGCAAGGTACGATAACCGATACGCTGACGTGCTTCTCCTGCTTGGGTTCTGGTATAACTCGCGCCACCATGATCTGCATCAGGCAAAACCTTCGCAAACCCGGCATCCGGGCGAGCACCTCATTCAACAATGGCGATAGCCCGGGAATCCATTTCGGAAACAGCATCAGTCTATGTTTCCTTACCGGCCGAAAACCCGCCAACTTCATGAAGCCACGGATATCGTTTTCGCTGACCCAGTTGGGTTCAACAAATTGCGACCGCAATCCCACCTTGCTGGCTATTTCGAGAATAGGTGTCCAGGCATAGTTGTAGTTGATCACTACAATCCGCGTTTCGTTTGTGCAATGCCGCTTGATGCGGTCCAGCGTGCGAAGAATATCGACAGTGTCGAAAATGTGGTTAAACAGGATGTAATCGAAATTTTCATTCAGGTCGAGGTCTTCGGGATCGCTTTGAACGAAACGGAGATCGGGATGCTCGCGCTGTGCGTACTCGACCATTGCATCACTGATCTCAACCCCAACACCATATTCTGGCCGCACCGATGCAAGGAGATGGCCCGTCTCACAGCGAATATCGAGAACACGTTTACCGGGCTCAACAATGAATTGCAGCAACTGCTTAAGTTGGTCGTAAAAATAGTGATTCTGTTGAATATACCTGTCTCGCTGGGCGACCACAGTTTCTTGGTGACGGCGTCGAGTATCGCGGACTTTGGAGAGCGCGCCCGGTCCCCATGTATCGGTCTGTATCTCGGCCTCGACTATCACTGCATCAACCTTCCCGCCATTAACTTAAACTTACACCCAACATCCAAGCGCACAATCCCAGGGAGCGTCCAAGTGCATCATGCGCGGGTAACATCGCAAGAAAATAACTGCGGCAGCTAACAGCAGAATCAGGCTAATGCGGAGTCCGAAGATGCGAGAAGGTAATCCACGCATGGCAACGGCAATCGTCACGCCCAGGATCATCACACACGGATAGTAATAGTAGTAAAAGAGACCCTTCTCGGGAGTGACTGCCCATTGAAAATAGTTGGCAGCAAAAAGGAGGAAGACCATTCCTTCCTGAAGGGTAACGACTCTCCACAAGCGCCGCATACAGATTCCCATCGCTAGCAATCCACCCCATGTGATGACGGGATTGCCCATCAAATACGAAAGTCCACGCTCCGGAGTCAATTTAAGCGGCCACAAATACCAAGGGGTGGTGATAAACGGATTCGAGATCGTCGTACTGTTGAAGTGCCATATCGAGTGGTGTATTGCCACCAACTCGCGCACGCTGAATGGTCGATGAATAACATGGCACAGAGGCCAGTAGGTCAGGCAGTAGGCTATAACAGGAAGAATTGTCAACCCAAGTATAAGAATTGGAAGTCCGATCTCCTTAACTTTGTTCGCGCAGACTGACAACGAGGAGTTCACCCCTGACATCGGGTGCGCTGCGATCCACCGCAGCGCTAAAGTAACGAGAACGAGGACGGTTAAGGTATCAACACCATTCCATTTGCAGGAGGATGCCAAACCGACGAATACACCTGCCGAACAGAACAGAAAACGCCTTCGGCCAACACTGACCTGCAGGACGAGAGCTGCTGTGAACGCAACCAGACTCCAGATCAGGAAGAAAATGAAAAATGTATCCACCATGCCTATGCGAGACATGACAAAAAGAAAATTATTCAGAAGCGTCAGCCCAGTTGCGAGGCAAGCAAGCCCCAGATTTCGGACCAGGAGATAAGTCCAAAAAAATACCGCCGGCAGTGTCATGGCACCAAATACCGCCTCACCAACGCGCCAGCCAAGTGGGTTATCCCCCGCGGCCTTGATTCCCATCGCCAAGATCATTTTTCCCAGGGGAGGTTTTTCCTGAGGACGCGGATTTGTCGTACTGTGAATGAATACCCTGGCTTCTGGAACGAAGTAGCCCTCGTCATAAAACATCGCTGCCGGCTTCTTGATACCGAACAAGAACAGCATCAGGCCAACCAAGGTGAATCCGGTCGCAATCGCAAACACACTGCGATGCAGGCGTTTGGAAGTCGGGGTCTGCTCACACGAAGCATTCCTGGCGGCTGGAAATGCCGAAAGCGGTTGATCAGCGCTCGATACAGCAGATTCTGTTGATGACGGATAACTCATTCTGTACTTTCTTCGGGAAACTTATTGCTATGAAGCGCTAGCCCGTCAGCAGCAGCCCACTGCGGCGTGGCGTGATTTCCTGGCGCCTACCATTTCTTCCAGGATTGAATCGAGTCCCCGGGTAATCTGCCACCTCGGGTAATGACTCTTAAACTTGCTCAAATCCGAGATGTAGCAGATATGGTCTCCCTTCCGTGATTCCTCGACATATTTCCAGACCAGTTTCTTTCCGGTCATGTGTTCGATCCGCTCAATTGCCTCCAGAACAGAAATACTGTTATCTCGTCCGCCCCCCATGTTGTAAACCTCTCCCGGTCTCGGATTGGCAGCAAATTCGGCCATGGCACTCACGACATCACAACTATGAATATTGTCTCGGACCTGTTTACCCTTATACCCAAACACCGAATACGGGAAGCCATTCAAGGTTGCCTTTACGAGATACGACAGAAACCCATGGAGTTCGACTCCCGAATGTGAAGGTCCGGTGAGACACCCTCCTCGGAAAATCCCTACATTCATTCCGAAATAACGGCCGTACTCCTGTGCCATCAGATCCGCCGCCGCCTTCGAAACACCGAATAACGAATGCAGTGAGCGATCAATGCGGCATGCCTCTTTCACTCCGGAATAGTCTTCCTGCCGCAAGTAATCGTAACGAGTATCCAGTTCCACGAGCGGAATCTCATTAGGTGAGTCGCCATATACCTTATTAGTGCTCATCAATAAAAAAACGGCTTCAGGACAGTGCTGCCGTGTCGCTTCCAAGAGGTTCACAGTTCCAAGCGCGTTCACCTCAAAATCCACCAGAGGAATGTCCCGCGCTTTGTCGTGAGAGGGTTGTGCAGCACAATGAATAATCAAATCAAAGCGATTCGACCGGAAGAGATCCTCGATCCGGCGGTGGTCCCGTATGTCCACGTCTAAGTGCTTGAACCGTTTTGTCACCCTTTTCAAACGCTCCAAACACCAGAGGGTATCGCCCGCCGGTCCGAAGAACTCACGGCGCATGTTGTTGTCGACCCCAATGACGAGGTCGCCCTCTCGATCGAAGTGCTGCACCGCCTCGGATCCGATCAGCCCACTACTCCCAGTCACCAATACCGTCTTTGGCTTCATCATCGTTGCGACCTTTACGCGGTCGTCTAGCAAGATAGATGTATCTGCAACAAAAGATTAGGTCGATTGAGCTTTGGAGTCGACCTTACGAAAGGTCACCCGCCTTAGCAAAGGCGGAAACCGGTCGATTTAGAAAATCGAAATGCGGCAACATTAGCCGCGAAAACCTGATGGGCGATCTTTCGGGACGTCGATCCTTATGAACTACATCACGAAATCCTTCCGGCACTGTTTGCCAAGGATACGCCGCATGCTTGAGGATGATTAAGCCCGTGCCGCTGGATTTGGCTTGATCAACTACAGCATTCTGGCTTGCCAAGCCCTCCCAAGTGGCCATATCCAACTTCCACCAAGTGGATATTGCGGCTAAACGACTTTGCGTCGATGCTTAACTGCCGCGCGACTCCGTTGCTCTGGGTCTCTCCGGGAAGAACTCTCTGCAAATCGCGCGGGATTTTGCCAGAATCGTGAAACGAGCTAGTTGGCCATGCAGGCGTCCCTGACATTTAGCTTCGTCCTGCTACACACCGTCATGGACCCGGCAGTGTTTTGGCCCACCGTGTTGGGAATCTCCTTTCTCGTCGCCGGTATCTTCACTTACCGGCAAGATCTGCTGAAGGCGAGTTCACGAAGTGTATTCAGACTCGCATCCCTCGGTCCTGTCTTTATCGCCGCAGCGCTGGCTGCCTTCGCCGGAGAACACTTTACGGCCGCTTCCAGCCTCGCCCAGATGGTTCCCAAGTGGCTGCCCGCTCGTTTGTTTATCGCTTACTTTGTGGGAGCCGCTCATCTGGCTGCCGCCTTGAGCCTTGTCGCTAGACGATATATCCGCTGGTCATCGTTCTTTTTGGCACTCATGTTTGCGCTCTTCGTTCTGCTGCTGCATCTGCCGAATGCGGTGGAACATGCCGCAAATCGCGTCTTTTGGATCTTTCCGGCGCGCGAAACAACCTATGCAATGGGAGGGTTGGCTTTGTTCGCAACCGAAATGAGCGATGCCTGGCCCAACGCTTCCCGGAGCATATCTGCCATGGCCAGGATCTGGACCGCACTGGTCCTCATCTACTTTGGCACTCAGAACGTGCTCTATCCCCAGTTCTCACCCGGAGTTCCTGACACCCGACCTGCTCTGCCGTGGGTACCGCTGCCACATCTCACCGCATACATCACGGGAATACTGTTGATGGCCTTCGGAATTGCGATGTTCTTGAGGAAGTACGCCGCCTCCGCCGGAGCATCCGCAGGCTTATTCATGGTCTTGCTGACGGTCGTTTTGTATATTCCCGATTTCTTCCTCGCACAAACCGTTCCAGAAGACGTGACTGCCGTTAACTTCTTTTTCGACACTCTGCTCTTTGCCGGAACTCTCCTTGTAATAGCCACTGCTATTTCGCGCTCGGAATCGGGACAGATCGGGAAAGCCCAGACTGCGTCCTGATCAGCCTGCGCCCGCTTAAACTTGACTGCCAGCCGCCGCCTTCATATCGCAACGCGCTAACGTGCGCAGACGCCTAACGGTATAGTTCTACGGCTGTGCGGTTTCACTTCTTTAATTCTTATTTCTTGGTTGCTCACCCGGCGCTTTCGCGGGCTTCCCCTAGAACAACTTTGACGTCGAGCCGTTGCTTTCCACGAAAGACGGACACGGCCACGACGTCTCCAGCGCGATGATTGTTCATGACGCGTGACAAATCCTGCATGTCCTCGATACGTTGCCCATCGATGGCCACGATCAGGTCTCCACCGAGAAGGATCGGTGTATTCCCCAGCAGCGCCTGCTGATTTCCGCCGCGCAGTCCAGCTTTTGCTGCGGCGCCACCAGGCACAGTTCGAACGATGAGCACACCGTAATCGGCAGCAAGCCCCATTTCATCGGCCAGCTCCGGACCGATCGGCAGGCCTTCAATCCCAAGCGACGGACGCCGCACACGGCCCTCGGTGACGAGATCGTTCAATACGGCCTTTGCAGTATTGATGGGAATGGCGAAGCCGATGCCGGCGCTCTGCTCCGCGCCGCCGGTAGCGATCATGGAGTTGATGCCAATCACTTCCGCTTTCGAGTTCAACAGCGGGCCGCCGGAATTGCCCGGGTTAATGGCCGCGTCAGTCTGGATTGCTTCATCAATCGTGTTGCCGTTCGGACCGCCGACCGGCCGGATCGAACTGATGATGCCGCGCGTCATCGTTCCAGCCAATCCGAAGGGATTGCCAATCGCAAATACCTTCTGTCCGACAACGAGGTTTCGCGAGTCTCCCAATGTGGCGGGGACCAGGTCCGGAGCGTTGATCTGAATCACTGCAAGATCGTGCCCGCGGTCGACCCCAATCACCTTCGCCGGATAGGTGCGCTTGTTATGCAGTGTAACTTCGATTTTATCGGCGCCTTTGATCACATGGAAATTGGTGAGGATATGCCCTTCTTTGTCGAGAATGAACCCGGAACCCTGGCCTTCCTCTGGGACTACGCCATAGAAGAAATTAAACGTCACAGCCCGCGAGCGAATATTCACAACCGAAGGAATTGCCTTCTTGTAAACACCGACATTGACCTGCTCTTCAGGATCGAGCGTCTGCGGGCCGGCTGCTTCAGTGAGTTCGAGTTTTTCGGGTTGGGCAAAGGACAATTTCAGACTGCCGGGATGCTGAGTGGTATAGAGGTAGAATCCGCCAACGAGAATCAGAACAAGAACGAGTGGTCTTAGCATCTTCATGATTGCCAACAATGATTGTCGAAACAGCTCCCTTTCAGATTGTACCTAGTTCCCTGCTTGGCTCAACTCTGGGAAGGGTCAATCCGTCCTATTTTGGTGGGTTGAACGCTGCGAAAAGGTGTCCTGCATTTCCTGTGATCCCGTTCATTGCCATCAAATCCAGGAGTGAGTCATAATGCGAGTCGGACCAGGTGTTGTCCGCCTCTGCCGGCCTGTGAATCTGCCCAACTACATCACGCTTACGCGTATCTTTAGCATTCCCATCTTCATGTGGCTGCTGACGACCAGACGCATTCCCAGCGCTCATGGCGAGCAGGAACTTCTGGCCTCAGCGGTGTTCATCGCTGCCTCGATTACGGATGGGATCGACGGTTATCTGGCACGACGCCGTCATCAGATCACCACGATGGGTATACTGCTGGATCCCCTGGCAGACAAGTTGATGATCGCCGCCGCCTACATAACCTTGGTGCAGGTGAATCCGCATATCGTACCGGCATGGATGGCGGTCATCATTATCGGGCGCGAATTCCTGGTCAGTGGCTTGCGATCGATTGCTGCCTCCCAGGGTTTCACGATCGAGGCAAGCGACCTCGGCAAATCCAAAATGGTGGTCCAGATCGTCTCGGTGGTTGCCGCCATCCTGAATCACCGTTGGGACGAATGGCTCTTCTTTAACGGCAGATTTGTTTTTTCGGTGAAACTGGTCGCGCAGATGGCGATCTGGTTCATGGTGGTGTTGTCGCTGGCATCTGCCATCGATTACTTCTGGGCATTCTGGCGAAAGATAGACCGTCAAGTGGTCAAGAGTCAGCGCCGGCGAGCGTTCGTCCTGAGCCGCCGTCGCAAACGCGATGTCGCTCCAACGTAAACTCGCTCCACAGCTTTCCTCGCAACCGCACGAATACTCGCCGGAAGAACGCCGAATTCTGCTCGGGGTAGCACACCAGGCCATCGCTGCCGCACTAACCGGTAAGTCATTGGACACTGCACCTCCCACGGAACACCTGGCCGAACACCGAGGTGCGTTCACTACTCTCACCCTCGCTGGTGAACTGCGCGGGTGCGTCGGGTACGTTTTCCCGAATTACTCGCTATATCGAACCGTGGCGGAGACTGCCGTAGCCGCAGCGATGCACGACACCCGCTTCGTTCCCGTAACCCCGGATGAACTGCCAAGCATTGAGTACGAGATCAGCGTCCTTTCGCCGCTCCAATCTATTGATCCGGAAGATGTCGAGATCGGAAAACATGGACTTGTGGTTACCTTCGGGGGGCGTCGCGGCCTGCTGCTCCCTCAAGTTCCGGTAGAACACGGCTGGGACCGCGACACCTTCCTTGCACAAACGTGTCTGAAAGCAGGCCTGCCGCCTGACGCATGGCAGCGTGGCGCTACGCTACAGGGTTTCACTGCAGAGATTTTTAGAAGTCAGAAAGGACAGTAGCCACGGATCTACGGATTCTGTCGCTGGTATTTCCTGAAACATCCGGTGAAATCCGTGGCCTGTTGTTATTGTGCTTTTTCGCGCTCTACGTAGTCGCCCAGATCGATAGTCTCCAGAGCGTTACTCACCAGCAGGGTTGAACTGGTAGGTGTCACCCCGACAACGACCAACTCGCCGACAACGCGCGACGGAAGTTGCGCCTGGCGCTTGCCATTCGGAATCAACACATTCTTCTGCGTGTCGTCCATGATGTCGTGATAGTCATAGGAAATTGCGTCAACCGGATCGATCTTCTTGGGATCGTAGCTGCGCAGCGCTCGGAAGCGGTCGCCTACTTTCACCCCCTGGCCCGATCCAGCATTGATGTAAACGGCGTTGCGATAACCAACCTGGCTATCGAATTCCTTCGCCAGAATGATGCGCGCGGTAAGGTCGCTGGTCCCGGGCGCCGGAAAGCGCTCCGGCGAAGGCAGTGGCATCATCACCAACTGACGTTCCGGGATCGGCACCACGATGTCACCTAGCGTCATTGCCTGGCAGCTTAACTCGATCTGCGCAATCGCGATGTCTCCGCGAATCGCTACGACCTTAACATGCCCAATATCCGCATACGGCTGGCCCATCGACTTTAAAGCGCGGGTCTGGCCGGGAAACAATTCGTAGCGATTCGGATCCGTAAGTTCGCGGATCACGGCGTAGCTCTTGCCTTCTTCGAAACCGCCACCGGAGAGAAACACCGTCTCCTTTTGCGCGTACAGCGCCTCACTGGGCGTCTCAAAACCCGACACCACGATGTTGTTTTTTGGAACTGCTTCGCGGCTCACAAAGCCTGCGCAGTAGACGTCAGAATAGGTTGCAGGCTCGGGCTCAATCGTGTGCTTCGAGGTCTCGACCGTCGGCGCCGATTGCTGGGCGGAAACCGCTAAGGCGCTGAAAAGTATGGCCACCAAAGAAATCTTCTTCATTGACAGGCTCCAAGTACCCGGCTTCGGCCGGATTTGGCAGCTTTAAACTTTCATCTGCTGCCATGTTAGTAACCCACGCAAATCTGCGGGAAACCGGAACGAACGCAAGGATACCGTCATTTGCCACCACTTGTAGTTACCCAAACGGTACTGAACTGTCACCAAAGTTCAGTTACTTTGCTGTACCTGATTGCATATGTCGCGGTGCATCTGTAATATTGCGCCTTTTACGGCCTGCAATGACTTCGGACAGTTCAACTTACGGGCTGCGACCTATCCCGCAGCGGCTTCCACGGGTGTGCGTTGCTATCTTCGGTTCCAATCCTCAGGAGATGGTGGAGAAAGCGGAATCGATAGCCCACGATAACCCGTTTATTGAGTTCAGGTTAGACTATCTGTCCAATCCTCTTCAGGGACTACCAAAACTAAAGGCCTTTCTTTCACAACACACCTATGTGCAAGCCGTTGCAACCTGTCGTCGCGTAGCAAGCGGAGGTAAGTTCAAGGGATCTCTGGCTTCGCAGCTCGAGGTCTTACTCAAAGCCGCCGAAGCTGGTTCGCAGTATCTCGATCTGGACCTACAGAGCGCTCAGTCGTTAAAACAAGCTGACATTGAGAGGCTTCGGCGCAGAGCTGGCCTGGTGCTTTCGTATCACGATTTCAAGTCCACTCGGAAGATCAACGAGATCTTCGAGCAGATGAAAGTTTACCCAGCCGACATCTACAAGGTGGTCACCACAGCCACCAGCCTCTCGGACAATGTGGCAATGATGCATTTTCTCGAGGAGCAGAGCTCACGCCATTCCCTGGTCGGCGTCTGCATGGGAGAACAGGGCATCATCAGCCGTGTCATTGGCGTCCGTGCCGGTAGCATTTTCACTTTTGCTGCCGCCAGTCCGGGCGAAGAAACCGCGCCGGGACAGATTGCCGCTAAAACACTGCGCGACGTCTATCGCATCGACCAGGTGGATGCGGCGACAAAGATATATGGGGTGGCCGGAGATCCCATTCAGCATTCGCTCTCTCCGGCCATGATGAATGCGGCGTTCCGGCGCGAAAACCTCGATTCGGTTTACTTGGCGCTACATGCAAAGAAGATTGATGACCTCGTGAACGTGATTCGCGGTATTCCCTTACACGGCGTAAGCATCACGATGCCTTACAAGGAAGCCATCCTCGAGCACCTCGACAATTGTGAGCCCCTCTGCCAGAAGATTGGCGCCTGCAACACCGTCATTCGCGGACAGGATGGAAAGCTCTACGGCTTTAACACCGATGTAGCCGGCGTAGTTCGGCCCATCGAGCAACGCATCCATCCTAAGGGCGCGAAGATTCTGGTCCTGGGTGCAGGGGGCGCCGCTCGCGCGGCAGTGTTTGGGCTTAAGGAACGGGGTGCTGAAGTTTCCATTCTGAATCGCACACCCGCAACCGCGCAGAAACTCGCCCGACAAGCGCAGGCGAAGACCATCCGGCGCGACGATCTGAAAAAGCTCAGCTTCGATGTGATCATCAATGCCACGCCAGTTGGTATGGGTGGCAATGGATCTTTGCTGAATGATAAAGAACTGAACACGCGCCTCGTGATGGACATGGTCTACAACCCAGTCGAAACGCGGCTGCTGCGCATGGCCCGCGAAAAGGGCATTGCAGTCATTAGCGGTGTGGAAATGTTCGTTCAGCAGGGTGCTCGTCAATTCGAAATCTGGACAGGAAAACCCGCACCGATTGCCGAGATGCAGTTTGTAGTCGTTTCAGAGCTGAAAGCACGAATCTCGGCGGAGCCCAGGCGGGAATACCCGATGGAGGCAGGCGAAAAGAAACCAGCTCCGGAGAAGAACGCCGTTGCTTCGAAGAAAGCCGTTCCGGCCAGGAAAAAGGCGGCCAAGAGGTAGGGAGTTGCTTGCGGATGTCACCATCAGCTATCGGCTATTGCACCTCAGCGGCGATAACTACTGGTTTGTTCCTTGCGATAAATAGCTGCCCGCCGGGGCCAGCGAAAAGCTACACGGCCTTTTGGCGTTGTTCCAGGCTAAGGTCCGAGTGAACCACAACCTGATTCCGGCCGCGTGATTTCGCAGCATAAAGCGCAGCATCCGCGGCCTGAATCAATTCGCGCTTGAAGCGAGCGTCGGTGGAGTAAATCGCAGTTCCCAGACTGATTGTCAAATGCTCCACCGTACCGGGACCTCCAACGAAAAATTTCGCTTGCTCTACACTGTGCCGTAAGCGTTCCGCAACGTGCAACGCACCGGAGCTGTTGGTTTCTGGAAGGATGATGACAAATTCCTCTCCGCCATAGCGCGCAACCGTATCCACTTCGCGCATGTCTTTGGTAAGCAGGGCGGCGACATCGCGCAGGATCTGATCGCCCACGTGATGGCCGTAGTTATCGTTAAAAGGCTTGAAAAAGTCGATGTCGATCATGATGAGCGCCAGGCTCGTCTTCTTGCGTTCGCATCGCTTGATTTCCAGTTCGAGCTGCTGCTCGAAATAGCCACGCGTTTTCAGTCCGGTCAGGTAATCGGTGAAAGCGAATGTCAGCAAGCCCTCATTTGCCTGTTCTCGAGTGAGGAGCGATTCGGCAACGAGCGCAAGGCTCCAGAGAAGCTGTGCATCTTCAGCCCTGAATCCCTCGCGCGAACCGGAAAACAGCTGCATGGAGCCCATCGTGCGATTGCTTACCAGCAATGGTACGACCAAGGCTGACGCCGCCTCCATTGCGTTCAGCAACGCGTCGGCTTGAACATTCGCGCCGCGCGCAATCAGCATGGGACGCCCAAATTTGCTGACCCAGAAGTGAAAGATATTGCCGTGCTGCAAAACGCCATCCACCAGCACTTCGCCACGACTCACTCGCAAGCTGACCTGCTCGGCGGAGTCTTCCCAAAAATACAGGGCAGCCTTGTCGTACGGAGCGATTTCCATCGCGAAGTCGCACAACATGTTTAAAGCCGTTTCCAGCTGCATCGGGAGCCCGCTGAGCATACTCAGGCGCAGAATGGTATTGATTTCTCGCCAGCGGCGTTGAATGGTCGTCTCGCCCATTTCCGAAAAGACCTGCACCACAAAGTGGTCCGGAGGGCAAGACTCCTGAAGCTCGGGCTGAATAGACATCGAAGGACTTTTGATCGTACTCACTCATCCAGTGCCGGGAACGGCTCTATACCAATAGGCGTTCAACTCCGCCACTCTCAAAGCAAGCTATCTGCCATCCACGACGGAAAGAGCGCGAATATCGCCGCCCGCGCGAATTCTCAACGGCTACTTGCGTACGACTCTCCTTTATATCTTTCCTTTCGTTCATTTGATGCAGGAATAGCACACCCATAACTGGGCACCGCATGTCGTAGAGTGAGCAAAGCGGTTCTCAGCGGGAGAGATTGGTAACATGAGATCTATCGGCGTTTTTTCCAGATGAAATGACTCACTGAGTTATTGAGCGATTGGTAACTCCTAGAGACCGATCAGTCCAAGGCAACCGCAACTACTTCTCTTTGCATCAGCAGTGGTGCAGTCGTTTGGGGCGATTCCGATTTCACAAGAAACTCAGCATTCAGAGCCCACCTGCATCAATCCTGTTGCGGTTGGCTTGTAGCATGCGCTAGGATGACCCTTGGGCAGTAAGCCCAGCTAGCTTCAATCAGTACCTAGCCGTTTCTTTCCGTAATCGAGACAGGCCCTTGCTTCCACTCGCTGAGGCTGACTGATCAGCCCGGTCATACCCGGAGAGTTCCACATGGCGTGGTACGCGTACTGTATTGCTGAGCAGAAAGCATTTTTGAGCGGCACTCGCGCTCGTCGACCCTTTTCCATCCCCAGCATCACCGGCATCGACGGATCCCAGGTTTTTGGGTATCCAAGCGGTGATTTCGCGGTAATCGTCAGTAACTACACTGAGGGCACGCTCGATCAGAAGGCGGCTCTCGATCATGCTCGCGTAATCAGCGAGTGTTTCCGCACCAGCACTGTTCTTCCGTTCCGATTTGGGACGGTTTTCCAGACTGAAGACGCAATCCGCCGGGCCGTGCGTACCAACCGTAAAGCGCTGATGGACAGCGTGAACCATCTGCGCGGCAAAGCCGAGATGCATCTGAAGCTGGTGATCCGCGATGGTGCAGTACGCGAAAACATTCAGGCGGCCTTGGCCAGCAGTATTGGCGGCGCCTATTTGACCGAGATCCGGGAACGGGCTGCACTTCAGCGAGACCGGCAGACAAAAGCGAAGTCGCTCTCAGTCCAGGTGCATCGTCTATTCAATCCGCTCGATGAAGAAGTAAGCTGCAAGAAAGTCGATTCTGGCGGGTTGCTGATCGATATCGCTCACCTGATCGACAATGCATCCGTGGAAAAGTATCAGAACCGCTACGTCGCCGCTTCGCGCCAGTTGAAGGATTGCCAAATCGCGCTGAGTGGCCCCTGGCCGCCTTATCACTTCCTGCCCGGTAAACTGAAAGGCGTCGGCAATAGCTAAAGAAAAAGAAATTGTTGTTCCGCTATCCGGTCCTTCGGGACCGGATTTTTTGTGTTCATTTCAACAGGCACTCTGGAGGTGTCCCACCATCGCTGGCTTCCACCAGAAAAGCAAGCGTATCCATTTACTCATTGCTGGAATCCTGCATCCAAACTTTAAGCAGAGTAGCACCCGAACGCGGCAGGTGTGACTCTTCTGTTCCCATGCCGTTACCTAAAGCTAGAATCCTGGTGGTGGATGATGAGAAAAATGTTCTCACGACAATCCAGGCCATCTTGCAGGAAGACGGATTCGAAGTCGATGCCGCCGACGATGGTGCTCTAGCCATCGAGGCAATCCGTGCGCGCCATTACGATTTGGTACTCACTGACCTTAAGATGCCCGGTATCGATGGACTTGGCGTCTTGGCTGAGGCGCGCAAGTGCTCTCCCAATACCGTAACGATGTTGATGACTGGATACGGTTCCCTCCCATCGGCGCTCGAAGCCGTGCAACTGGGTGCCTACGATTATCTGCTCAAGCCGATGGAAGTCCCCGAGTTGAAGCAGGCTGTGAAGCGTGGTCTGGAACGGGGGAAACTCTCGGAAATCGACACCCTCTATCGGATCAGCCAGGCCTTAAGCGGCACAATCGATCCAGCAGAAATCACTGCGGAGATCGCCGATGCAACGCGGCGCGTTTTGCGGCTCGAATATGCGAGTCTGATCGTCGTTGGAGCTGAGGACGCCGAAAATAAACTCACATCAGTCCTGAGTTCTCCTCCCATCGAGGCGAAACTCAGGTCCGGACAAATCGTCACCCTCAGTGAAGGTGATCACACCTTTTGCGAATGGGCCTCAACGAGAAACATTGTTTCAGCGGCGATTGTGCCCGGCCGCTTGAAGGGCGCCCTCATCTGTGCGCTTCTGGCACATAACGCATCGGCTCCGTTTGAGTTCCACGCTTCGGTCCGGCGCTTCATGCGCGGACTGGCTGAGCAAGCGGCCCTGGCGGTAAACAACACGCGTTTGTTTGAGGAACTGAAACAGAATAACGAGCAATTGCAGTCGGCTAATCAGCGCTTGCGCGAATTGGACCAGCTGAAGTCCCGCTTTTTGCGCATGGCAACACACGAACTGCGTACGCCGTTGACCCTTATTCTCGGCTATAACTCGATGCTCGCAGACAGTTCACACGAGCGCCTCTCAGAGGATGAACGCCTGATGCTCTCCGAGGCGATCCATTCCTCGAGAAGACTAATTCACCTCGTCAACTCCATGCTCGACATCAACCGGATTGAGGCGGGCAAAATGCAGCTTCGTCTCAGTCCCTGCAATCTGGTTAAGACCCTAGAGCGCGTGGTCGCCCTGTTTCAGACCGAAGCTCAAAAGAAGGGGATCCATCTGGGACTTCAGCTTCCGTCCCGATTGATCAGTGCGGTTGTGGATGGCGAGCGCATTGAGCAGGTCATTATTAACCTGATTGCTAATGCGCTGAAGTTTACTGACAGCGGAGGATCGGTGGTTGTGAGCCTCGATTCCTTGCGCGGCGAAGCAGGATTCGAGGTTGCCGTTCGCGACACCGGAATCGGTATTCCAGAAGGGCAGCAGTCTCAAATTTTCGAGGAATTCGCCAGGCTGGAGGGGCCCGGTTCGCAAAAACACGAGGGCTCAGGCTTGGGATTAGCGATTGCCAAGCGCATCGTCGAAGCACACGCCGGTAATATTTCAGTAACCAGCAATGTTGGTCATGGGAGCACCTTCCGCTTCCGAATTCCTACAACTTTGGCCGGAGCCGAAACGGGAGAGGCGGTTCCGGCATGAAGGCGATAAGCAACTCAGATCGTATCTTTGCTATCTGGATGCTCAAACAGAGAATCGGAGTAGAATATCTGAAACCATTGCGCCACAACCAAGGTAGTCGCTCTTTCGGAAGCTCATTTCCGAGGGTAACGTGTGTGTTACGCCAGAATTACGGACCAAGTAACGGGACATCCGGGATCCAGGATTCCCAGGGGGCTCTTAATGCCGTCGCCTAAGACTCGAATACTGATCGTGGACGACGACCCCAGCATGTCGCGCTTCTTGAGCGGGTATCTCATCCGGCAGAACTTCGACGTCAGCACCGCCGCCAGCGGCGAAGAAGCCATTCGTGTGTTCCGCGTCTACGACCCGGCGCTGGTCCTTCTTGATATGGCCATCGGGGGCATGGATGGCCTTGAAACCCTGGAGCGGCTGAAACAGATCAAGCCGGACCTATCAGTGATTGTTGTATCCGGACAAAACAACCCCGATCTGATCTTCCGGGCCTCCAAACTGGGTGCGGACGACTATGTCGCCAAGCCATTCGAGCCCAAAGATCTGGAATTGCGCATCGCTCGTGTGCTTGATAAGCAGCGATTGGTTTCGGAAGTGACGCAATTACGGGAACAGGTCCGGAGGCAAAGCGACTTCAGCATGCTCTTCGGAACCAGCCCCAAGATGGAAGAAGTAAAGTCGACCATCGAGCAGGTGGCTGACACGAATGCCACCGTGCTGATTCGAGGCGAAAGCGGCACGGGTAAGGAAGTAGTTGCGCGCATGGTGTACGGCCATTCGCTCCGCCATGAAAAGCCATTCGTGAAGGTCAATTGTGCCGCTATTCCGCACGAGTTACTGGAAAGCGAACTATTCGGATACGAGCCGGGAGCATTTACCGGCGCAACCAGGCAGAAACTCGGCAAGTTCGATTTGGCGAACCAGGGAACGCTGTTCCTCGATGAAATCAGCGAGATGCATCCCGCGCTGCAGGCCAAGCTGCTGCACGTGCTCCAGGATGGTGAATTCGCGCGCCTCGGTGGCAAGCGGGATATTGCCGTCGACGTTCGCGTGCTTGCGGCCACCAACAAGCCACTAGAGCGTGCGGTGCAGGAAGGACTGTTCCGGGAAGATCTGTTCTACCGCCTGAATGTCGTGACCATACACATCCCGCCTCTGCGGGAGCGGCGCGAGGAAATCCCCGTATTTCTTGAGTTTTTCCTCCGTAAGTACAGCGAGTTTTACGGTAAGAATCCCCCGCCGTTCAGCGACTATGCCGTCGGCCGAATGATGGAGTACAGTTGGCCAGGCAACATCCGGGAACTTGAAAATCTCGTAAAGCGATACGTTATTGTCGGGAAAGAATCGCAGATCATCCGCGAACTCTCGACGCATAAACCAATCCTTTCTTCGACCACGGGTGCCAGCCCGCTCTGGGGTTTGAAAACAACTGACGACAGTGTGCGGGGAGACGGCGCTGCAGCCGCTGCTTCCTCGAAGAGCATCGTTACCATTCCGCCACCCGAAAACGGCGAGATGGAATTGCCTTCTCTACTCGAAATCGGACGTCGTGCCGCAATGCAGGCTGAACGGGAGGCCATCGAAAGAGTGCTTACCCAAACCCGTTGGAATCGACGCCAGGCTGCAAAGATTCTGAAGATCAGTTACAAGGCACTCCTGAATAAACTGAAGATTATCGAGCAGCAGAGTAGCTCACAGAATAAGCAGCAGAGTGCCTAGAGTTGGTAGATGGATGCCAACTCAAGCTTTAAGGCTACCGCCTCGTAGTGCCCGAAGGTTGCCCATTCCCAGATTAAATATTCGAAAGATTGAAACAGTAACATCCGACTTTAGAGCTACTTGGACGAATTCTGACACAATCCACAAAGGCAGCAGGAGAAATTTGGTTGCGGGAGTGCAGCTTACTCAAGCAACAAAAGAGGCCATTTGAAATGAAGCAACCCTCTTCCTGAGATGTACTAGTCCCTTTTGAGCCTTTCGCGGCTGCGGAAGGCCGCCTTTGCATCGCCTACCAAGTTTTGGTTTCCCTCCTCCTGCCTCTTTATGGCGGTCCGAAATGGACCGCTTTTTCTTTTTTGCAATGTTTCATTCCGCACCATTTTCAGACTGTCCGCATCCAACGGGGTTGCATTCTTGGACTGCAAGTGGGAAATTGACGCACCCCCAACCCGGGCGTATCATTCCCGTTTTGTTCGGCGCAGAAGCCCGAGTCTGAGAGTACAAGGCAAGGAGCCACAGGTAGACGAATCAATGGATAAGAAGAAGTTAGAACAACTCAAGAAGCGGCTGGAAGAGAGGCAACAGGAGCTCCGGCGCCAGGTCGTTAACCGGGAGCAAGACGGGCGAAACCAGGGCGAAGATATCGCCCAGGACATTGCTGATCGCGCCGCCAGTTCGTACAACAAGGAATTCCTCTTCACTCAGAGCACTAATGAACGGCAGCTGCTGGGGATGGTCGACTCCGCGCTCGCCCGCATGCGCGAAGGAACTTACGGCGAATGCATCAGTTGCGGTAATGAGATCAACTCAAAACGCTTGGAAGCGGTGCCTTGGACCCGTTACTGCATCGAGTGCCAGGAAAAACTGGAAAAGGGCCAACTCGAACAGGCCGCAATGTAGATTTACCGATTGTGTGTTCAGGCCGCCGGAAAAGTCTGGCGGCTTTTCTGTTTGTGCCCTGATTTTTCCGCTCGGACGAAGATCCGCCCCTCCACCTCTGCCTGGATTGCCAATAGTCTCAAACTGCCTCAGCCGAAAATGCGAATTACGCATGCCTGGATGCGAACCAAGCTCGGTGGCAGATCATCGGCGGCATGTCAGCACCAGGAGAAGCCGCGAAACATTAGGAAATTCAGCATACCTCAGTTTGGTAGTAGCGCAGCAACTGACCAACACTCTTAGTATTAGCCTCTCACGTGTTTCGAACGTACACGTCTATATTGCAATGATGAGCTCGCCGACGTCGGCACCACGCACCGAACCTTCAGGAACGACCGGACGCCCAGAATCGATTTGGTTGAGCGACACCGCCCTTCTGATCTATATCGCGCTGGCGACCGTTATCGTCCATTTAATCACCGGAAGAAACTACGGATTCCATCGCGACGAACTTGCAACCCTCGAAGATGCGCGTCACCTGGCACGAGGCTACATCGCATATCCTCCGGTAACTCCCTTCTTCGGCAGAATCTCTCTGTTGCTGTTTGGAACCTCGCTGACCGGCTTCCGCTTCTTCGCAGCGGTGGCCGAAGCCGCCGCGGTAGTAATTACCGGCCTCATGGCTCGCGATCTGGGCGGACGTCGCCGAGCTCAGATGGTTGCCGCCGTCGCTGCGCTTCCTTTCTGCATCGCGGCGGGCACCTTAATGCAGTACGTGTCTTTCGATTACCTCGCCTGGGTACTTACCGCCTACTTCTTCATCCGGCTGTTAAAGACTGAAGATCCGCGCTGGTGGACAGCAATCGGCGCTGGGATCGGCTTCGGCTTGATGTCGAAGTACAGCATCGTCTTCTTCGTTGCGGGACTCCTGGTCGGCATGTTGTTGACGAGCGCACGCCGATACCTTCTCAGTAAATGGTTTTGGGTTGGCGTGGGCGTCGCATTCTTAATATTTCTGCCCAACTTCTTATGGCAAGTGCAACACGGCTTTATTTCCATCGATTTCCTGAAACATATTCACGCGCGCGACGTTCGCATTGGTCGAACTGAGAACTTTCTTCCCGGTCAACTGAACCTGATTCTGCTTGCATTTCCGCTCTGCCTTGCCGGACTGTACTTTTACTTTGTCGCAGGGGCAGGTAGGCGCTTCCGTACAGTCGGATGGATGTACGTAGTCCCCCTGCTGCTGTTCGTGATCGGCAAAGGCCGTGCCTATTATCTTGGCGCTGCTTATCCCATGCTCTATGCCGGGGGAGCCGTCTGGGGAGAGCAATGGCTCGCGTCCATGAAGCGCGGAACGGCCAATCTCGTTCGCGCCTTAGCCTGGGTTGCGCTGCTTGCAGATGTCGTCCTTATGTCGGCGCTGTTCTTGCAGATTGCGCCCGTGAACTCCTCATGGTGGAAATTCGCCATCAAGAGCAATGGTGATTTTGTCGAGGAAATTGGCTGGCCGGAACTGGTTCGGATCGTCGCGCAGATCCGCGACTCACTGCCCGTCGAGGATCGCGCGCATCTCGGAATTCTGGCAGGCAATTACGGCGAAGCAGGAGCTCTCAACCTCTACGGACCAGAATACGGATTGCCGCGAGCCATCAGCGGGATCAACTCATTCTGGCAGCGCGGATATGGTGATCCTCCACCGCAAACACTGATCGTCGTCGGCCTCTCTCAGGGTTTTCTCGAGCGCCAATTCGCATCCTGCCAACTCGCCGCACACGTCTGGAACCATTACGGCGTACAGAATGAGGAGACGAGAGATCATCCAGATATTTACGTTTGCCGCGGATTGAAACAAAGCTGGCCGGAGTTCTGGAAGAGCTTCCGCTATTACGGATAACGTTGAGATGCGTAGGACAGGCTTGCTCGTCCGTCCCACGCAATCACTGGCCTAAATCTGTTCGTCGGCGGAAGGGCCGTAGATCGCCGGCACCGTCGCTCCCTTCAACCGCAAATAGACCGTGAGCTGCCCGCGGTGGTGCGCAAGATGACTGAAGATAGAATCGCTGATCACCACATGCCGCGGATCCTCATTCACCACCCGTCCCGCCACTTTGAATTTCCACGGCTTCATCAGATGTTCGTCCGTGGTTTTCGCCAGCGCGGCACGTGCTTCCGCAACCGATGTGTCCAGCAGTTTCAGCAGGTCTGCGGTTGAGGTCTGCACGGCGGGCGTAAACGTTTCGGACGTAGCCGTCTGGCGCTGGGATAGCATCTTCCCCGATCGCCGCGACTATGCGAATCTTGTGCCTCTGCCAATCTCGCTCCGAAGCATTTTCGCGGCCAACCTTATCGCACTCCTGTTGCTCGCCGTCGTTCTTGCGGTGGACGTAAACGCGGTTTCAGCGCTTCTGTTCCCGTTAATCGTCAGTGCCTCCGAAAATGCATTCGGGATTTTCGCGAATTTCGTCTGGGTCCACATGGCGGTGGTGCTGCTCGGAAGCGTCTTCAGTTTCTGTGCGGTCTTCGCGACTGTCGGCGCGCTGATGAGCGTCCTGCCCTACTCGGCATTCCGCCGCCTCTCGTCCTATTTTCGAGCCCTGCTTATCGCCTACTTCGTGGCGCTGCTTTTGACCAGCTTCGCGGTACCGCCTTTGCTGAAGGACCTGCCGAATTCCTCAATCAGGTTCTTGCCTCCGGTATGGTTCCTTGGCTTATGCCAGTTGCTGCGTGGGCGAACTACTGAGGTGCTCTCCCAGATGGGTCACATCGCCATGGATGCGACACTCGTCACGGCCACCCTCGGCATTGCGATTTACGCGGTGGCTTACCGTCGTTGTTTTCTGCAAATTCCGGAAACCGCGGATGTCATACCATCGGCGAGCCGCAACCGCAGCACATGGCTATTTCGGTTGGCTGATCGAGCCCTCTTGCCAACATCCTTCCAGCGCGCGGCGTATCGCTTTACGATTTACACAATGCTGCGCAGCGACCGCCAGGGGCTTGTATTTGGCGGATTCATGGCTTTCGGGTTCGCGCTTGCTTCGCAGCTCCTCTTTTCTGCGTTTCGCGGATCGCAGTTGCACGCCGCAGCAGTCCCGGACGTTCTCGCCATCCCGTTGGCGCTCGCCTATTGCGCAATACTCGGAATGCGATTTGCCTTCGATATTCCCGCAGAGTTACGCGCCAACTGGATTTTTCGCTTCGCCGGCGACCCCCACGCAAACGATTGCCCAGGGCTCGCGCAGAAAGTCATCCTCGGCCCGGTACTCGCGTGCTCAACCATACTCGTTCTGCCCGCCTACGGCCTGCTCTGGGGATGGAAGACGGGGATCGTACACGCTGTGGTTGTTGCCTTGTGCTCGCTCTTGCTGGTCCGAATCCTCGTGCGAGGCTATCGCAAGATTCCCTTCACCTGCTCCTATCCACCCTTCGCGCAGTCGGCGGTGGTGGTGGTCCTGCTGTATGTGCTCGGATTCTTTGTGTTCGTCGTAGGCGTGTCGCACCTGGAGCCCTGGATCATCGCCTATCCAATCACTAGCGCAGTCACGTTTCTCGGGCTTGTGCTGTTGACCGCCTTATTGCGCCGTTTATATCGGGAGGAAAATGTCGAAGCCACTAATGACGTAGTCTTCGACGAAGCGTCCGCCGCGGGGTTCGAACTGCTCGATCTGAGAAAAGGAGGTTAGGCGCGGACGGGCGTCCGCGCCTATGACATTCAGTCACGCAGCGGGCTGACGAGCTTTCCCGCTTTTCTTACTGAACAGATCGATCATGCCTTTGCTAAATTGTGGAATGTCGTCTGGCTTTCGGCTGGATACCAGATTTCTGTCGATCACGACCGGCTCGTCGACCCACTCCGCTCCCGCGTTCTTCAAGTCCGTCTTCAACGACGGCCACGACGTGATCCGCTTTCCGCGTGCCTGTCCGGCTTCCACAATTGTCCATGGGCCGTGACAGATCGCTGCGACCGGCTTATCCGCTTGGAAAAATGAGCGAACGAAGTCGACCGCCTCCGGAATCATCCGCAGCTTGTCGGGATTGATCACGCCGCCCGGAAGCAGCAGCGCGTCAAATTGTTCCGCATGCGCTTCCTTCAGCGGGATATCGACTTTGATCTCATCTCCCCACTCGGTGAATTTCCAACCACGGATTTTGTCGTCCTTCGGTGAAACCACGCTGGTGCGAGCGCCGGCGTTGTCTAGTGCTTTACGTGGCTCGACCAATTCCACCTGCTCAAATCCATCGGTCGCGAGAATTGCTACCTTTATTCCTTCCAATTCCTGTACTGCCACTTGAAACCTCCTTTTTATGATTCTCGGGTGTTCCGTGCGTGCCCTCTGTTGGTAACCGGTGGGACGCTGTATCTGCCAGTTCGAGTGCCTACGCGCGCATTCCTCTGGCGACCAGTGCGACTGACGACTTACGCCGCGGCGGCTGCCCATGGATCCAAGACAACTTTCGTGCAGTTGTCTTCTTTATCGCGGAAGATCTTGTACATCTCCGGCGCATCAGCGATCGGCACGCGGTGACTAATGACAAAACTCGGATCGATTTCTCCGCCCTGGATGCGTTCGAGCAGCGGTTGCATGAAGCGCATCATGTGCGTTTGGCCGGTCTTCATGGTCAGCGCCTTGTTCATGAACGCACCCATGGGAATTTTGTCATCGAAACCCACATAGACTCCCGGGACAGATACCGTACCTCCCTTGCGGCATGCCTGGATTGCCTGCCGCAATGCGATGGGCCGATCGCTTTCGGCCATTATTGCCTGCTTGGTGCGGTCCATCATGTACATAAAGCCGTGATCGTGCGCTTCCATGCCGACCGCATCGATGCAGGAGTCCGGGCCGATGTTCCCAGTCATCTCCTTGATCGTCTGGATCACATCATCAACCTCTTCGTAGTTGATGGTTTCCGCACCACCCTGCTCAGCCATCTGCAGCCTGTAGTCGAATCGATCGATCGCGATCACCCTTTCGGCGCCGAGCATGAATGCACTGCGTATCGCAAACTGGCCCACTGGCCCGCATCCCCAGATCGCGACTGTGTCCCCGGGCTGGATGTCGGCATTCACTGCCCCGAAGTATCCCGTCGGGAAAATGTCGGACAGAAACAGCACTTTGTCATCCGGCATGCCATCGGGAATTTTCAATGGACCCACGTCCGCATAAGGAACACGCGCATATTGCGCCTGACCCCCGGCGTATCCGCCCATCATGTGCGTATAGCCAAAAAGACCAGAAGGCGAATACCCCATCATCTGTTCGGCAATCCAGTAATTGGGATTAGAGTTGTCGCACAGTGACCAAAGCTGGCGTTTGCAGAAGAAGCAGTTTCCACATGCAATAGTGAAAGGCACCACAACGCGGTCGCCTACCTTCAGCTTGTTGCGATCGACGCCGGGACCAATTTCCACTACTTCTCCCATGAACTCGTGCCCGACGATGTCTCCCTGTTCCATCGTCGGAACGAATCCACCATAGAGGTGCAGGTCGGAGCCGCAGATCGCGGTGCTCGTAATGCGAACAATTGCGTCGCGCGGGTTGAGGATCTTTGGATCAGGAACGTCCTCTACGGATACTTTCTCTTTGCCCATCCAACAGACTGCCTTCATGACACACTCCTTCTGGCTTCCACCATCTCCTGAAAACCATGTTCCCCGCGTGCGGGTTTTACCGGGTTTATCGACCGCATTACTCCGGTGACGACGCTTCGTGGGCCGTGCGACTGACCCTCGGTTGTAGGAATTTCGCCGGTTTCCACCAGCGCCTTGGCCCGCCGAAGATTCTGCCGAAGTAAAAAGCTTGCACTCTTACTCAAGTAGCGCGCCGCTCCCGCCAGACCGCCTGCCGCAGGGCGAAAGCGCACAGTCGATGTAACAATGGTTCCCCGATCGTCAGCGGCTTTTCTGAATCGTACGGAGCCTTCTGCATCCACATCGGATCCCGGTAGAGATCGCCAGTCGATGCCTTCGCTCTGTCGATCGGTGTAGAGTTCGGCATCCCAGCGCACCTGCCCGATCACTGGAACCCGCGCGATGAAGCGATAGGTCCGGTCGGCGATCTTGTTGACCGATTCAATGTGAGACATGTACTGCGGAATGGTTTCGAATTCGCGCCAGAATCGGTACGCCTCGTCTGGCGAGGTATTCAGGAGCAGGCTGGTTTCAGCAACACCGGGTTCTGTATTTGAGTTCAATTTCATTCCGGCATATGCCAGTAGACCTCCGGCAGCAGCCATGGCGATTCCGGATTTTGAGCGTCGAGTTAGGCCGACGACGGCGAGAGTTCCTCCGCCGAGTAGCGCACCCCACTTAGGAATTGATTTGGAGCGGCTGCCATCTGGGCCATGTTGCGAAAACAAAGTCTCTGATTCATGCATAGCGATCCGCCTTGTTCGGGAATGAATGGTCAGATGCGACGATCGACGTGAGGATGTCCTTCCGCAATACCTAATCGCTCGGACGATCACCCGCCTTGTTTGTGCGGAAAAGGGGCGCCCGAGCCCCCGGCGGAGCCGCAGGGTGATGCTCCGCCCGATGCCGGGGAATTAGGCGTCGGTAGTGTGACTAGTTTGGAGTTCCACGGATGCTGCACAGGCAACTCTCGGTGACAGCGGTATTCCTTGCTTTAAGGTCCAAACATTGGGAAGACGTTGAAGATTTGGAGGCTCATTTGACGCTGGCGTGGAGATCAAGGTCAGGGGCGTTGATTCGATCCTGCTGCCATGGCGCTCGCGCATTAGAAACCGAATTGACGGTGACAGCCACAAGCGTGCTAATTTGAGTGGAGATGTGATGCATGAGGATATCACTGGAGGACGACGGGTTAGAAAAACAGAGTTAAGAGTGGCGAGGCAAGCTGTCTGAGCAACCCTGATTGTGACACTCGCATCAACCGGTGATGGCTCTCTTTTTACTCCGGATCAAACATCTCTGTTTTTTGCTCTCCGTTTAAACTGGGTGCACAACTTGAGGACCGTGGCATTTCTCGAACAAGGGTGGAACCAACTGTGTCGTCGATGACAGAACATCTACGCGAAAACCTTCGTTATCTTTTCGCCGCAATTGTTGAGTCATCCGATGATGCCATCATCAGCAAAGACCTGAACGGCATTATTACCAGTTGGAATCCCGCTGCCACGCGGTTATTTGGCTACTCCGCCGAGGAGATGATCGGTCAACCGGTACTGAAGCTCTTCCCTGAAGAGTTGAAGTACCAGGAAGCCGGCATTCTTGCCAGCCTGAGGAGCGGCAAGGGCGTTCGCCAGGATGAAACCATACGCGTTCACAAGAACGGAACGCGCCTGCTGGTGTCTCTCAGCACTTCGCCCATCTTTGACGGCGAGCACAACGTGATTGGCGGATCGAAGATCCTCCGCGATATCTCATCCCACAAAGCCGCCGAACTGGCTCGCATGAGACTGGCAGCCATCGTTGAATCGTCAGACGATGCGATTGTCGCCAAAGACCTGAACGGGATCGTAATGAGCTGGAACAAGGCCGCGGAGAGGCTGTTCGGATATACCGAGAAGGAAATGATCGGGCGCTCAATCACCACGATCATTCCTCCGGAACTCCAGTACCAGGAGCCCGAGATTCTCAGGAAAATTCGATCTGGCGAGCGGATCGAACATTTTGAAACTGAGCGTGTCTCGAAGTCGGGCGAACGCATCTCGGTATCGCTAACCATCTCCCCCGTAAAAGATACCCACGGGCGCGTAATCGGAGCTTCGAAGATTGCGCGTAACATCTCTGAACGCCGGGCTGCAGAGGAAGCACGTCTCAGGTTGGCAGCCATCGTGGAATCCTCCGACGACGCCATCATCAGTAAAGACCTGAATGGCATCATTACCAGCTGGAACAAAGCTGCGGAGCGCCTTTTTGGCTATACCGCCGATGAGATCGTCGGCCGCTCAATTCTTACGATCATTCCTCCTGAGCTGCATGACGAGGAACCAGGTATCCTTCGAAGACTTGCGGCAGGCGAGCGCATCGAACACCACGAGACGGAGCGCATTTCCAAGTCGGGCAATCGCATTCTTGTGTCGCTCACGATCTCTCCTATCCGAAACGACAAGGGCCGTGTGGTTGGCGCTTCAAAGATCGCGCGTGATATCACGCAGCGGAAGCAGATTGAGATGGCGCTCATACAGTCCGAAAAGTTGGCCGCAACAGGCCGCATGGCCGCTACCATTGCACATGAGATCAATAATCCGCTGGAAGCCGTAGTCAACCTGATTTTTCTGGCTCGTAACCAGGCTTCTCTTGACGACAATGTGCGCAACTATCTGCTAACAGCGGAAAAGGAAATCGAAAGAGTATCGCTCATCGCGCGCCAGACCCTCGGCTTCTATCGTGAAACGACGGTGCCGGCACCGGTCGTCATCCATGATGTCATTCGAGACGTCATAGCGGTCTACCAATCTAAGTTCCGCTCGCACGGAATCCGCGTGCAGACCGACATGCGCGCGATACGTTCTCTGACTGTTCGCAAGGGCGAACTCACCCAGATCATCTCGAACTTGATATCTAACTCCATCGATGCCATGCCTCAAGGCGGCACTCTGTTCCTGAGTGTGCGCGAAGTCTGCCGAGACAAAGGAGATGGCATTGAAGTGGTTGTGAAGGATCAGGGAACGGGTATTCCGAAAGAAGTCTTGCCGCGCTTATTCGAGCCCTTCTTCACCACAAAAAGAAACGTTGGAACCGGATTGGGCCTATGGATCGTCAGGCAGTTTCTGGAGAATCACAATGGCGAGATTTTCGTCGAGAGCCATTCGGAGAGAGTGGATCGTGGTACGACGTTCCGGATCTTTCTGCCTTTTGCGAATCAATTTAGCGCAGGGAATAATACCGTAGTAGATGTTAATGAGAAAGCGGGAGAGCGTGCGTGCTGAATATCGAACCCGGAATACTGCTTGCAAATGATCCTACGTTATCCAATAACCTCCCCGATTTCCGGGAAGAGAAGTCCGTTGCTTCCAAAAAACAGCGGCGCAAAGTGTTGGTTGTTGATGACGAACACCTGATTGCGGATACCCTGGCGGAGATTCTGTCGCGCCACGGCTTTATAGCCAGGGCAGCCTACGGCGGCGAACGCGCTCTGCAAGTCGCCAAGCGCTTTCATCCCGATATCGTTGTCGCCGACATTCTCATGCCCAGTATGAACGGGGTGGAACTTGCCATTTTGTTGCGAAAGCTCAGCCGGCAAACCAGGATCCTGCTGTTCTCCGGCCATGCGAACTCTGCCGAGCTGCTCAGCGAAGCGCGGGACGAGGGCTATCATTTCGAAGTTGTGGCCAAACCAATCCATCCTGACAAACTCCTGCAGCTCTTACAGGAAAAACGCTAGCAAAGGCCATGCTGCTCGCCCGGTCCTGACCTGAACGCCGGCATGCAGGTGCAATCTTAAAAGCCGGGGTTTGTAAGCTTCGAGTGTCGCTGCCAGCATTTTCTTGACGTGGTAATCTGTCCATCGCATTGATCGAGGTTCACCATGATTCGGTTTCTGCGGTTGTCCTTGGTTCCCGTTCTCTTCCTGCTCTCGTCCACGCTCTTCGCTGACAATCTCAGTTATCTTCGGCTGGATCCCAGCATCGTCGAAAGCCGCACGCAGCTATCGCCTCAAGATGCGAATGCGCGGCTCGCAATGTTGAAGAATCAGTTCGCCAGCGCAGGATGCGCCGACAAGCAACTGAAAGAACAGACGATCCCGGGCCAGCAGCTTCCCAATTTAGTCTGTATCCTACCCGGCCTTGATCCGGGAGCGGTGGTTGTTGGCGCCAATTACGACTACAGTTCCACCGGCGACGCAGCCCGCGTCGACTGGGCTACTGTCAGCATGCTCCCTTTGATCGCCGAATCGCTGCGGAGCGTTCCGCATCGCTATACCTTCATTCTCGTGGCGTTCAGCGGGCACGACCGGCAGATTGGATCAAGCTACTACCTGACACAACTTACGGATTCTCAGCGTGTTGGCATTCGCGCCATGGTAGACCTTAACCAGATCGGCCGCGGTCCGACCATGTACTCGCTGCCGCAACTAAAGCTTCCGAGCGGCAGCAGCCAGGTCGCGAATCTATCCGGAAGCGACAAGGTGAATCGTGAGAACGTCCTCAGTAAGCTCCTGCCCGCTTCGGCAAAAGCGATCAAACTTGATACTCCAGCTGAATTGAAGGACGCAGCTCTCACGGATGCGCAGTCCTTCGACAACTCTTATATTCTCGCGCTGACGGTCACATCCGCGCCTGGCCCCTCCAATGCGGTTGATGCGAAGTCTTATTACGACACATACAACTTACTATGTCTTTATGCGCTAGTACTGGACCGTGCGCTTGGCCCCGCCGAAGCGCCTGCCACAACAACTGTTGTAGCGCAGAACACGCCTCCTGCCTCGCCGGCACAAGCGGCATCAACCGTACCTGCAGCAACTCCCGCCCAGCAAACTGGCTCGCCGAGTGCTAACAGCTTTGAACGCGGGGCGGGCAACGCACAGAACACCATCACCGGTCAGATGCCACCAGCGCCTCCAAATTCACCGAACCCGGTCGTTCGCGTATCCTCGCGCCTCGTGCAAGTGGATGTGGTGGTTACGGACAGCAAGGGACAGCCCATCCACGGACTGAAGGCCACCGACTTTACCATCATGCAGGATGGGAAGCCGCAGCAACTCAAGGTATTCGAGGCGCATACCACTCGCGCACCTCAGGCCAAGGTAGTTCAGACTGCGCTGCCCTCGAACACCTACACGAACCTCCCGCGCGACCCGTCCGACAGCAGTTGGAACATCATCATGGTCGACCTGCTGAATACCGAAACCCATGATCAGCAGACACTGCGGGCACAATTGATGAAGCTTCTGAACAACCTGCCACCGGGCCGCCAAGTTGCGCTTTTTGAATTGAATCGCCAGCACCTCGTCATGTTGGAGGGCTTCACCGACAGGCCGGCTGAGTTAATTAAGGCTGCGAGCAACATCAAGGCGGAGCAGTCGCCGCTTATGATGAGCGAGGCCGCACGGGAAGACGAAATCGGAACTACCGAAGCCGCCGAGCGAATTGCTCTCGAGGGGCACAGCGGCGGCCCGGGCGCCGTTTCGCCGGGTGTGATCAACGACGCCGCCCAGGACCAGATGCGCAAGCGCGAGCAGGCGATTCGCAACACCGAGGCCTACGATCTGGCTCAACGCGTGAACTACACCATGGACGCTTTTCAAACCATGGCGCGCACCGTGGCCGGTTATCCGGGACGTAAGAATTTGATCTGGCTCTCGGGCGGATTCCCCATCCGCTTTGAAGCTGATTCTCGTTACAACGAATATCAATGGGACACTGCGAGTGACTACACTCGACGCGTGATCAATGTTTCCACGCAGGTGGCGCAAGCTCGCATTGCCGTTTATCCGGTCGACATTCGCGGCATGATGACACACGACGTTGCTATCAGCGCCACATCGGCCGCGACTGCAAGCTACGCGCAACCGGGCGCCATGGCGCTGAACAATCCTTCGACTCCTGACCCGAGAGGCGGGCTGCTGAATGAACAATCCCAGCGGAACGCTAATGAATTCGACGCCATGCGTGACATCGCCGATCAGACAGGCGGCCATGCGTTCGTGAACAGCAACGACTTGAATGCCGCTATCAATCGCAGCATCGATGATGGCGCAACCTATTACACCCTGGCGTATACCCCCGAAAAAGAAGAGACAATCAAATATCACCAGATCGAAGTGAAATTGGATCAAGCTAATGCAAAGTTGTCCTACCGGAAAGGCTATTACACTGAGCCTCCCGCGAAGGCTCAACAAGCTTCAGGCGTAGCTGCCCTTCAGGGAGCGATGAACCCCGGAACGCCGCAATCCACTTCCCTTTACATGACCGTCTCCGTCTACCCTCCGGACGCAAATCACAGGACCGTTCGCATCCTGTACAACATCAACCCGAACGGCGTCGCGTTTACTGATCTGCCGAACAAGTCAAAACACGCTTTGGTGGATTGCATGGCAGTTGCGTACAACTCGAAGGGAATCGTTGCCGCGCACGCATCGGACACCCTGGATGCAACCATCGGACCGGCGCAATTCGAGCAGGTAATGAGCCGCGGCTTGCCGGCAGAACAGGAACTCGATTTGCCGCCCGGCAACTACAACCTACGCTTCGGCGTTATGGATCGTAACTCACAGCGCATCGGCACGGTCGATGCGCCGGTGGTGGTCAACGAGCAAGTCGCGAAAAAATAGCGCTCGGGTGCAGCTTTAAGCGGTGCAGAACAATTCGGGGCGAAGTTGCTTTGGAGGGTCGTGGCATCAGCCACGCCGAAGCAAGTTCTTTCTCTTTGAGCACCCCTCGCCGGCTTTAGCCGACGAGGCATCTGCTTCTGTCATGCGAGGAGGCTTTAGTCTCCAAGGGATCTCTATCGAACAACGATTGTCGCGCCGCCTCTACTTTTTCTTCTTTCCACCCAGCACTGAATTCAACAGCCCTCCTAAATTCTGCTGCGGCTGCTGTTGCTGCTGCTGATTGGCGTTCTGTTGCTGCGGTGATTTCTGCCCGGTGAGAGCGCCGAGTATCCCTTGCACTCCGCCGTGAGTAAGCTGCCCGGGATTTGCCAGGCTTGGAAGCATGTTCTGCATCTTCATCTTTGCAACCGCTTCCAAGTCCGGCGCTACATGCGGCGAATCCAGGCTCCCTGTAATCAGTACTGGAAGCACAAGTTCACCATTCTTATTCGCAAGCGCCGTCTGCATCATGCCGCCGACATTGTTACCTCCAACATCGCCGCTGAGTTGTTTCGAGAGAACCGCGTTGGCATGCATGTCGAGAGTGTTATTCACGAGATTAATGATGCCTTGCGCGGCTACCGTTGCGCCTCCCAACTCCGCCTTGAAATCATTCGTCTGGGCAACACCATTCACCACGTTGAAGGTTCCCGAAAGCGCCGCAATCGCCGTGTACCCTTTGTTCTGCGTTGCGCTCGCATTTAGGAACTTCCCCACTGACGCAAGCTGATTCATGATGTCCATCTTCGTAAACTTGCCGTTGGTGAGGTTGATCCCAAGCTTTCCATTCAGCGTCCTGGTTATGTCATTCGCGTTCGCTGCCTGGAATCGTGCATTGCCGTTGGCGGCCAACAGACCGTAAAGCATGTTCTTTACGGAACTAACAGATGACAGCAGTTGGTTCGCATCGACATGCTGCAGGTTCGTGTTCATCGAAACCGTGCTCGGATTCGTACGCGTGTCCAGTGTGATCGCGCCGGTCTCGGTTCCGCCATATAAATTGGCAGTCAGCGGTGAGGCAGTAATTGTGCCGCGATCGAGCGTGACCTTCGATTGCAGATTGGTCAGCACCAGGTCATCATAAGTAAGCGTTCCCACGCTGATATTCCCATTGCCTGTCGCGCGCTGCAGAATCCCCGGGCTGGAGGACGCCGGAGTCACTGCAGCATTGGCTCGCGGAACTAGCGACCAGTTCTCCGCCTTCTTCTGCGGCGGAGGAGCCGATGATGTCAACTCCTGCAGGTAGTTCAAGTTCAACTTGTTGCCTGTGATGTTGAACTGAACCTGAGGGCTGTCGCTGGTGTAATTGTTTAGCGTGAGTTCCACGTTCACTGTTGCGTCGCCAGCAGTTGGCGTGAACTGGTTCGTCTGGATCGTCGTGGGGGACATCTGTACCTGCAGACTGGGAATCTTCAACGGTTCCTTCATCTGCCCTGCCGTTAACTGAAGATTGCTCCCCTTTAATGTTCCATTCAATGCCGGACGATCCGCAGCCCCTTGCGCATGGATGTTCGCCGTCAGTTGGCCTGCCGCTGTTGTTCCGGGCGCCAGTCCCACTCCGAATGCCGAGGCAAGGCGCACGATCTCCGCAATCGAGACATTCGACGTCGCCAGGTTCATGTTGATCTGCATAGGCATCGGCTTAGTGTTCATGCTCCCGCTCAATGACACGGGTGTTGAGCCCAGATGCAACGTCCCATTTTCAATTGAAATCTGCCCCGAGTTGGTATCATCGGTCGCCTTGTAGTCGAGAGAAATCGGATAGCCGACGTCCACACCGTGGATCTTTGCCTGATCCAGTTTCAACGTCCCATTGGAAGCGATAATACCTTTCTCATTCTTCGCTTTTACATTTCCGGACGCAATGCCGTCGATTCCCTTCAAGGCAGAACTCTGTGCCAGTGAGGCCACATCGGCAACCGAAACATTGGAAAGTGAAATCGTCCCATCAAAGGGCATCAGGGCCGCGTTGTTGCCTTCCGGAATCGGACCCGCATTACCGTTGACTTCGATCTTCTGGTCCGACTTGCCGTTGATATGAACTGCCGCGTCGATATCGAACGTCTTACCCGGTGCAAAATCATTTAGCGTGACATCGATGTCGTTGTAGGTCGCTTGTGTGTTCGCCTGCTGGTCGACATACTTGACGGTTCCGTCCTTAATCACAAGGTGTGCCAGCGAGAACTGGCTCTCGCTGCTCTTTGCAGGGGCATTCGGCTGCTGCTGCGGTGCCGGCTTCTGCTGTGGCTGACTCGGCTGTGACTGGCCGGAGGGATTCTGCGCCTCTGGTTTTCCAAGCGACGCATAATTCCACACACCCTGCTTGTTGCGAATCAACTGGATGTGTGGCTGGTCCAGTGTTAGCGATTGAATCTCCACGTCCTTGTGCAGCAGCGGAAACAGTTTCACGCTGACATTAAGCTGTTGCACCGTCGCAAACGGTCCCGCACCAAAATGCGGGTCCTCGCTTATCGAGACATTTTGCAGTTTCACGGAAGGCGGCAAGAACGATGCACTGATGTCCTTGAAGTCAACCTGCCTCCCAAGTGCTTGTTGCAGTTTTGCCTGAATTTGCGTGCGATAGCTATTCAGATCGAGGAAATGTGGAATGATGGCCAGTGCGGCCACGATCACGACAACGACAATTGCTACGACGATGAGAACCTTTTTCATAAAGCACCCCGAAGAGCAGCACAGGATGGCAGCTCGGCTAACAAGGTGACGCTTACCGGGTTGGAATGAGCAGAAGGCTTACCCGGTTGTACATGCAGAGTAGATCCCCAGGCACGCACTGAGGTTAATCGACCCTTAAGGACTTGTCGAGAGCAGCTGGCGACGGCAACGTAGGTCGGTTTCAATTTGCAACAGCTCCGGCAATATCGTTCCACCCGAGTTTCCGGCCCGCTGCTGCTTGGGTTGATATAGTAGCGGCAATGAATGCCACCATTCCGCAACAGGTGCTGCGCGGAGACTTGCTGCAACTCGCCCTTGGTGTCATCGTCCTGGCAACTGGGCTGGCTGCGTGTTTTCTCTTCATTCCGCGCGCACGCAGGCGAGACTATACACTGCTTTTTTTTGGGCTGGCTGCAGTACTTTATGGAATACGGTTGTTGGTTACGCCGCAAACTTCAAGATTCGTGGCAGGTTCTTCAAAGACAGTCCTGGCGTACATTGACGTGATCATTACGGGCGTTATTACCGTCCCCCTCGGGCTCTTTTTCGCCGAGATTGTGCCCCGCTGGAAGCGACTCGTTTATGTCATCGTCGCGCTACAACTGGCAGAAGGAATCTTCTACATTGCCAGCCAACTGTCTGACCGTGCTGCCGAGCTTTCTACAAGGATCAACGGTATCACCGTGCTGGTCACCATACCTTTCTTGATCCTGTTGTTCATCACTCCGGAAAAAGGCGATCGCAACTTGTGGGTGGTACGAATCGGTTTTGTCGTCTTTACTGGGTTCGTCATCTACACCAATCTGGTCACGATCAAACTCATTGCCGGGAACCCCGGCATTGAGTATCTCGGCTTCGTCTTTCTGCTCTGCTGTCTCGGATATGTCGCAGCATCCCAGGCACTGCACAAAGAGGAGAAACTGACCGCCATCAATCGAGAACTTGAAATCGCCCGCCAGATCCAATCCGGTTTGCTGCCCGGCCAGAACGCAGCCATTCCCGGCTTGCAGATCGCGACCAAATATGTGCCCGTCTCTTCCGTCGCGGGCGACTTCTACGATTTCCTGCAAACTGATGGAAAGGGACTCGGCGTACTGATCGCCGACGTGACTGGACACGGCGTGCCGGCTGCGCTCTCCGCCTCGATGGTAAAGATCGCTATCCGATCGCAGGCTGACCGGGCCCACCGCCCCGCGGAAGTCCTGGCGGGCCTGAATTCTGTTCTTTATGGAAACGTCCACGGGCAATTCGTTACCGCCGGATATGTTTATCTGGATGTGGAGAAACGCATGCTTTCTTACTCCGGCGCCGGACACCCTCCTCTGCTGCTCTGGCGAGCGCGTGAGAAGAGAGTGGTTTCCATTGAAGAGAATGGGCTTTTTCTGGGTGCGTTTCCCGGGTGCGAATACACGGTTGCGACCAGTGCCTTCCATCCCGGAGACCGCGTTCTGCTTTACACGGATGGCATTCTCGAGGCGCCTAACCCCCAGGGGGAAGAATTCGGCGCAGAGCGGCTCAAGGATTTTGCCGCGACACACTGCAAACTTCCAACAAACGAATTCTGCGATTTATTGCTTGCCACCATCGAAAAATGGTCTTCGCGATCAGCGGCCGGAGAGCAACACGATGACCTGACACTTGTAGCCGTGGATTATGCGCTGTGATTAACCGACCGTTTGACGCTGCCAAAACGCGCTTGTTACACTAGCTAGTCTTCATTCCAAACAAGTTAGGACCACCCATTGCGCAGTACCGAACGCCATCAACTCAAACAGGACAAGTTTGCCGCTACCACCGCCGAAACCTATTCGTGGGCTCTTGAACACCGCAACGAAGTAATCGCCGCCGGTGTGGCGATCATCATCGTTCTGGGTATCGCGCTGGGGATCTATCTCTACACTCAGCGCCAAAGTCAACAGGCTTCCGTGGCCCTCAACCAGGCCATGCGAACCTATACCGCACCGATCCGCCCGGCAGGAATGCCCGCCGAGCAAGGTCAGGAGTCCTACGCTTCAATTGCGGAGCGCGCCAATGCGTCGCGGCCGAAATTCCAGTCCGTAGCCGATTCCTACCCGCACACCGATGCCGGAAAGATGGCCTTGTATATGGTAGGCATTACCGAGACCGAGGCTGGCAACAATTCCGCAGCAGAAGCAACTTTGAAGAAAGCCGCGGAAAATGGCAGCAAAGACCTGGCCGCACTGGCAAACATCGCGCTTGCCAATATTTATGCGGGGAGTGGACGCGATCAGCAGGCCGTCGACATCTACAAGGGCCTGATCGAAAAGCCGACAAATACCGTCACGAAATCGGCCGCGCGCATGGCGCTCGCCCAGGTTTATGCTACAAAAGATCCGGCTAAAGCTCGCGAACTCTACGAAGAGATCAAGAAGGACGATCCGAATTCGGCTGCATCCACTCTTGCGAATAATCGTCTGGAAGCACTGAAGCAATAATCACTGGATTTTGCAACGAGCCGCGCCTCCGGGTGCGGCTTTCGTTTTTTTTTGCTCGAACCGGTGTCTATACATTTGTCATCTCAGAATTTGCGATCGCGAGATGACCGATCTTTTGGTATTTACAGATCGCTGCCATTGATGCAGAGGCTCCGATTTGCAATTACCAGATTTCCCGATTACCAAATTACCAATTCTCCTGGGTGCTATCCTGTCTAGTTCTCAGGTGCTTGAAACATGACCCTGTTCGAAGCCCCAGCGTACGATCCCCGAAAAGCCCGGCGCCGCAACATCACCATCGTCGCAATCGTCGTCGCTGTTCTCATCGTTGGTACCATCGCCTGGTTCTACCGCAATTACCCGGAAGAACGCGTTGTGCAAAAATTCATGACCGCGCTCGAGAACAAAGATTACGAAAAGGCATACGGCATCTGGCAGCACGACCCAAACTGGAAGCAGCACCCGCAGAATTATCCGAACTACAGCTTTGGCGAGTTCTACCAGGACTGGGGTCCTGGCGGCGAGTGGGGCTTGATACACAGTTTCCACATCGATGGGTCGGTTAGCGGCGGCAGTGGGGTAGTCGTCGTGGTAACGATCAATCAGCGCAAAGAACAGGCACGCCTCTGGGTCGAAAACAAATCCAAAACCATGACCTTCTCCCCCTATTAGCAGACATCAGTTCAGCAGCTAGCATTGAGAACCAATCGGCTTTGAAGGGGCGCGGCTTCAGCCGCGCCGTTATGAGCCGAATCGTTGCCGGCTTTAGCCGCTGAGGAAAGCCGCGGTTTCACGACTCTGGCACCGTGCGCCAAGCCTGTCCTGAGCGAAGCCGAATGGTTCGCCTTCTTTTGGTTAACGTGTGAACAGCCTTCATCCGCACACTAATACACTTCGGCGATTGCAGGTCGTAAAGGCCGCTCGGACACTGGACAGATCGGCTCGTTACCAAAGATCGGGGTTGCGTCCTTCGGCATGAAATTTCGCAACCAAGTCACCACGTTTACGATCGACTGCGGAAACGGCTGGCGATGGTCCGGATCAAGCCATCGATATTGTTCCACGTTATGGTTCGTCAGAATCTCAGCCCCAAATGATTCGGAACCCTGTGTAACGATTCCTGGAATTCCCCCGTCGGCGGCATCCATCTCTTTCAGCATCGCCTCGAGCTTCGACAACTCCTCATTCGGTAAAATACCTTGAACGCGTTCAATTTTGTTTATTGTTTTCCGGAACATCTGGTATGTTCCGTCACCGTACACCGCAACACAAACCGTCAGGAGCTTCTGTGCGGCAAAGTCCTGGCTGTACGACAAACGTGTAATCGGCTGCGGCATCTTGTCATTTGGTTTGTCTTGGGCGAAGACGGCGATCACAAAGAAACTTGATGCGAGGAAAACAACAATTGCCCATGGCGCCTCCCGCGGAGGAACGAACCAAGCGTTCATTCTTGCACTGCCAATTCGGTTGGAACTGATTGCTGAGTGCTGCCACTGACTACTGGCTACTAACTCCTGGTCTTTCTATAACACCGTCGCGCTGCTCGGAGCGAAATGATTGACGGTCTTTGCCAGCGACTCTTCATTCTCGACATTGAGGCATGTCTTGCTTCGGTCGATCTGGCGCATTAGTCCGCACAGAACCTTCCCCGGACCGACTTCCACGAACGTTGTTACGCCCGCGTCGATCAGCTTCCGCATTGAGGCTTCCCACTGCACGGCGCCTGTGACCTGTCGGATCAGTGCGTCGCGCGCGCTCTCTGGCGAGTCGATAATCTCAGCATCGACATTCGTGATCAGCTTGTACTCCATCGCACGGAACGTCAGCGCCTTCAGGTCGGCGGCCAGTCGGTCCTGAGCCGGTTGCATCAGCGCACAATGGAAAGGAGCGCTGACCGGCAGGATCACCGCCCGTTTCGCACCTTTTTGTTTCGCCAACTCCGCCGCGCGTTCAACAGCGGCTTTGCTCCCGGAAATAACGATCTGATCGGGAGAGTTGATATTCGCTGCCTCGCAGACCTGTCCCTGCGCGGCTACATTACACGCTTCACGCACTATTTCGAGTTTCATGCCAAGGATGGCAGCCATCGCGCCTTCTCCGACAGGCACCGCTTCCTGCATGTACTTGCCGCGATTGCGAACCGTTCGTACCGCGTCGGCGAAGTCAATCGTACCCGCAGCCACATGCGCGGAGTACTCCCCAAGGCTGTGTCCTGCCGCATAGGTCGGCACAATTCCTTTGCTGAAGAGCACACGGAAAGCCGCGACTGAGGCGGTGAGAATCGCGGGCTGGGTGATCTCCGTAAGCCGTAATTGATCTTCGGGCCCTTCAAAGCAAAGTTGCGAAAGCTTGTATCCGAGTGCTTCGTCGGCTTCGTCGAATGTTTCCTGTGCGACCGGATATAGTGCGGCGAGATCTCTGCCCATGCCAACAGCTTGAGAGCCCTGGCCCGGAAAAAGGAATGCGATGGTTTGCGATGAGGACATGATGATCTTTCAATATTGAGGTCAACTGCCCAGAAGTTACTGGAAACCTCGAAGATTCACTGCAACGTAAAATCTTCACCTGTCATGCCGAGCGCAGCGAGGTATCGTTTTCAATTACCCAATTACCAAATTACCCAACTACGAATTTTTAGGCTTGCGCCGATTGCATGCGACTCGACGCAATCTCTTCTTCGATGCGCTTATTAATCTTACGATCGGCGTATTCGGCTGCCACGCGAATCGCATTCTTGATCGCGTTCGCGTTCGAACTGCCATGCCCAATGATGCAGGCGCCCTTTACTCCCAACAGGGGAACTCCGCCGTACTCGGAATAATCCAGGCGCTTTTTGAAATCGATGAACGCCTTCCGCGAAAGCATCGCGCCGACCTGTCCGCTGATGGTAGCGCTCAATGACTCTTTCAGCAGATGACGAACCGTCTCCACCAGACCTTCGGAAATCTTCAAGGCGACGTTGCCCACAAAGCCGTCACACACGATCACGTCCACGTTGCCGTTATAGAGATCGCGTCCCTCAACGTTTCCCACGAAATTCAAAGGCAGGTTTTTGATCAGCGGATATGCAGCCCGCGTCAGTTCGTTGCCCTTACCCTCTTCTTCACCGATGGAAAGGATTCCCACGCGCGGCCGATCCAGGCTGAAGATCTTGCGCATGTAGATTTCGCCCATGATCGCGAACTGTTCGAGGTTCTGCGGCTTGGAATCGACATTGGCGCCAACGTCCAGCAGCACAGCCGTGGTGCCCTTCGCGGTCGGAAAAACGCTCGCCAACGCAGGACGATCGACGCCCGGTAGTGCGCCGAGAATCATCTTCGCCGTCGCCATCACCGCACCGGTGTTGCCGGCGCTGGTGAATCCCGCGGCTTTCCCCTCGCGCACCAGGCGCAGTCCGACATGCATCGAAGAGTCTTTCTTCGTGCGCGCAGCCTGCACGGCCTTCTCGTCCATACCAATCGCCTGGCTGGCTTGAACGATTTCTACGCTTTTCTTGTAAAGGTGCCAGGATGGATGCTCGTGTAACTGCCGCCGCAATTCGGTCCGGAGCACATCTTCTTTTCCAACTAGAAAGACGTGAACGTCATAACTGCGAACAGCCTGAAGCGCGCCCTCTACTTCAGGTGCAGGCGCGTCGTCCGATCCCATGGCATCAACCGCTATGACGGTGGGCATTGATCCCAGCCCCCTGGCTGAGGTGCTCCGGACGTGCCGGAGTTCCGGGCCTCACTCCGGCGAGCCTGAGTGCGCTCGCCACGGGCCCACATCGCTTAGCTTGCCTTTTCCTTCAATTCCAGGACTTCCCGCCCTTTGTAGTAACCACACTTGGGGCAGGCGCGATGAGGCAATTTCGCCTCATGACAGTTGGGACACTCCGAGGTGGTCGCTCGCGTTAAATGGTCGTGCGCGCGCCGGGTGCTGGTGCGTCGTTGAGAGTGTCGCCGTTTCGGATTTGCCATGATTCGTTCCTTAATTCAGATTTTGATGTAGTACCCACACCTTGCCTCTTTCGGCAGCTGTGGGGTTTCACAGATCCGGTGCTTCTCACCCGGACCAAATTCCGGTATCTCCAGGCTCGACTCTTAGTGGCCGAGCTTATCGCGAAGTTCCCCGAGTGCGTGCCACCGAGGGTCCGGCTCCGTGCGAGTACAACCGCAGGCGCCTTGATTCAGGTTCTGCCCGCAACTCCGGCACAGTCCCTTGCAATCTTCGCTGCAAAGCAGCTTCAATGGGAGCGCCAGAAGTAGTTGTTCACGTAGCACCTCTTCCAGCAACAATCCCTCGCCCTGGTAATAGCCGATGTCGACGTCGTCTTTACCCAGACTAATCTCTTCTTTGCCTGCATCGACTCCCTGGGGACGATACATCAGATCGAAGGTTTTTCGAACCTCCTGATACACCGGGTCCAGGCAGCGCGCGCACAGCAGTTCCAGCCGGGTGGAAAACTCGCCCACGAGCCGGATATCTTCGATCAACGACTTACGGCCGTGATTCTCTTCAACTATCGAAGCCTTGCCATCAGTCTTGAGCGGCGATGATTGTTTCGCATCAGGACCAAGGTCAATCGTGCCGGACTGCCACTCCTCGTGGAACTCCTGCTCGTCCTCGTGGAGGTGCAGTTCGCGTAGACTTATGAACATCTTAGGGCACACTGCCCCAGCGGCGTCTGGCGCTGAGGACGCAATATTTAAGAATAAAGGTCGGCTTCCGGTGGTGTCAACCAAGGCAGAGCTATGTTGGCGAACGCTGGGAGACATGACCAACTCCTCAGTTCCGCCACTAGACTAGCGCGATCTGATGTTAACTACGGAACAACTTACAAATGGGTAACTAGAGAATACACTGAGTAGCCAATCTGCGATTTTGCTTCCGGTAGCGTTGATTTGACGTGTCCGAGCGTAAGAGAGTCTAACGAGCGCAGCGAGCTATAGTTATCAACCCAAAACTGTGGAGTGATAGCGTTCCCTCGCTGCGCTCCGGCTGACAGCAGTTGAAAGGGAGATGACTTACAGCGCAGGCCTGAAACGGCTCATGCCTCGCGCTCGCTAGATGTTCGATTCCGTCCCTGTCGGACGGCTTTCACTGCCCATCACCGACTGCGCGCTCTGCCGGATCTGGCTTACACTGCGCTGCACACGTTCGCGTCCCTGATCGATGGTATCGCGTGCCGAGTCGGCCAGGTCGTTCGCCGTTTCTGAAAGCCGGTTGCGGGTTTCATCACCGCTCATCGGAGCGAATAGAATACCCAGTCCAACGCCGAGTCCAAGTCCAAAGAGAAAACCTTTCATGCTGCCTCCTGTGCTGAGTAATTCAAGATGCTACCTGCGGCGTTTAGTCTGGCCGCACGAAGCCAAGAGCTATGTCGTTACCTTCTCAGAGATGCGGGCCTGCCCGCAGACGTTTGCTGCAACATCCTATTGAAAAATGCGAGTTCCCGTTAGTGCAAACTCTTCCGCCGAACACAATTCGGAAAACCACAGGGAAGCACCGGCTGCTTGTTACACTGATCCATATGATCGACGGCTTCGCCACCTCGGCCGGAACTGCACGTTACCGCGACCGCTTCCCTTCGCTTGCTCATGCCGGACATTTCCGCCAGCCGGCGGCTCCCGGAGTCAGTGACTTGTGGTTGTCCTCGATAGGCCTGGGTACCTATCTTGGTGAAACCGATGTGGCATCCGACATTTCGTACACGCAATCGATCGAGCAGGCTCTCCGGTCGGGGATCAACGTGCTCGACACCGCCATTAACTACCGCCATCAGCGTTCGGAACGAAACATCGGCGTTGCCATCACGCACTTGATCGATTCTGGCGAACTGCACCGTGATGAGGTCCTGGTGTGTACTAAGGCAGGGTATTTGCCTTTTGATACCGAATTACCTGCCGATCAACGCGATTACCTTCGCAAGGAATATGTAGAAACCGGGGTTGCTCCCTCCGGAGAGATCGCCGGCGGTATGCACTGCATGGCCGCAAGCTATCTCGACGATCAACTCGAGCGCAGCCGCCGCAACACGGGCTTCGGTACCCTGGATGTCTTTTATCTCCACAATCCCGAATCACAACTGGGATACGTTCCCGCGGACACGTTTCGCGATCGACTGCGCAATGCATTCCGATGGGCCGAAGATGCCGTGAAAGACAAGCGCATTCGCTGGTACGGCATTGCCACTTGGAACGCATTGCGCGTAGCACCCGGTGATCGCAGTTATATGAGCCTGGAACAGGTACTCGATATCGCACACGATGCCGGAGGTGACGATCACCATTTCCGCTTTGTGCAGCTTCCGTTGAACCTCGCTATGACCGAAGCGTACGGACTTGGCAATCAGACGCTTCGGGGTGAGCGTGGTTCAGTACTTTCGCTCGCAGAACAATACGGCATCGCCGTAGTCGCGAGTGCCACTCTGCACCAGGGACAGCTCACACACGGGCTGCCCGAAAAATTAAAAGAAGTAATGGGACTCGACAGTGACACCGAAACCGCTGTCCAGTTCGTACGCTCTGCGCCCGGATTGGCGACTGCACTTATCGGCATGAGCCGTCCCGACCATGTGCTGGAAAACGTTAAGGTCGCCTCCCGACCGCTGATGACAATCGAAGAATGGGAAGGCCTCTTCTCTCCCGCTGAATCGTGAGATTGTGCTTCAGGCTCGGCCCGATGGTACCCGAGGTTCGGCTGGCGGTGGTGCCCCAGGTTCGGCCCATCTTTTGGGCCTAACCTGGGAACGACTCACTGACTACTTCTTCGAACAGCAGTTATCCTTCGCTTGTGCAAACAGCATCATCGCGTCAAATGCCTTTGGATCTCCGTACTTGTCATGATGCCTTACCCACGCCATCGGCCAGGGCAGGCCTTCTTCATTGCGTCCCTTTGGGGTGAGATCAAGAAAGTTGTACACGTTCAGCATGATGTCCAGTCCCCGCCCAAACGAAGAGTATGTATGGAAGACCTCACCGTCTTTTCGATGGAAGACGCTCACACCCGGCGCTTCTTCTGCCGGGAAGGTAGCCGTCTCGTAGTTGTAGACGATCTTCCCATTCTCAGCGTCGTGCAGAGCGAACGACACGTTGTAGTCGGAATTGAAGTCGCTGCCGAACGACGACACCCATGGAAACTTCCATCCCATTCTCTTCTTGAATGCCTCGATTTCAGGGAAGGTGGCTCTCGAAACCGCGATCAGGTTCGTATCCCGTTGCAGCATGTGCACGCGGATTGAATCGAACTGGTCCGAAATCATCGAGCAGCTCGGGCACGCTTCTTTCCACCCCGGCCCGAACATCAGGTGATACACGATCAACTGGCTGCTCTCGCCGAACAATTCGTCGAGCGCAAGCTTTCCGTTCGGACCATCAAACGTGTACCGCTTCTCCACTTTTTCCCATGGCAGTTCGCGACGTTGCCGGCTCAATTCATCACGAAGATGTGTGAGTTCTTTTTCCTTCGCCAGGAACTGTTTACGGGCCGCAAGCCATTCCGCGTGTGAAACTACATTTGCCCCACTCTTCTGCACTATTGCCGTTGCCATCGTGGTTACTCCTTTTCTTTCGAAACGCTCTTCTCAATCTTCTTCTTCCGAAGAACCTTCATCACCAGCGCGGTGAGCCCACCGCTCGATACCGCTCCGCCCACCGCCATGCCCGCACTCGCGATGCATGCTGGACACATAAACTCCTCCTTACTTCGCTTCCGCTGCTGCCTTGATCCGCTGGTTGATCTGAGTCCACCCCGCATTGACGCCCTTACGATGGTCTTCCTGGATCAATCCAAACGCCTTGTGATGGAACTTGATCAGCGTGCAGCCACTCGATTCGCTCAGTCGGTACTGCAGGTTCGAAACAACGCCATACGACATAAACAGCGGACCGGTGATCTCCAGCAACGTCGGGCGCTTTATCGCCTGCACGTGCCCCCAGAAATGTCCGTTGCCGTCGCCTAGATCGCGATACCACCGGCCGCCCGGCCATGCCTCCAGCTTCATCGGCATCTTTTGCTCCGGTGTCTCATTTTCCGGGCCGAGCTGCTCCAGCAGCGTCTCAAATGTCGTCGCGATCGGCGCATCCACCTGGATTTCTTGCTCGACCAGCAGACTGAGGCTTTCGATTCCTGGGATCGTTGCACTCGCACTCATAGTTCTTCCTCCTCTAAATTTTTCAATCGCTAATGACCGCCCACAACGGTCGAAACGACCTTCGTCGCTCAGTTATGCTCGCGAGCCTTGTGCTCCGCACGCTCCTTAACCCGGAGTAACTGATGCGCCCACAAACGCTCGAAAGTTTGGGTCCACTCATATAGCGGACGAATTCCATCCGGATTGGCTTGATACAGCATTTGCCTCCCATGCCGCCGCACGCGAACCAGCCCAACCTTGTGAAGCACCTTCAAATGCTTCGAAACCGAAGGCTGCTCCATCCCGAGCCTGGCCACCAGTTCGCCGACCGGACGTTCCCCCTGCGCGAGGTATTCGAGAATCTCCCGCCGCCGCGGCTCAGCTACGGCATTGAACGCGTCGGAAGTGGTAGCGGCCCGTGCCATGCAGTTAATATATTCCCATATAGGAATATGTCAAGCGCAAAAATAAACTCTTTCCTGGCCGCTTAGCCCGCTTGCTCGTGGACTGGTTACAGTTGATGGATTTGAAAAGGCGTGGCTTCATCCGCCCTTTTCAAAATAGAACTCTGCAGGATTTATGCCTCATCCCAAACTGGAACCGTCCTGAAAATTCAGGCCCGTTCGATTGCAATATGGCCTTCGGACGGGCGTCAATTTTGTATCCGCTTCACTTCGTGAAAACGGAGCCAAGAGGACTAATCATGATGGAAACTGAACTTCTAAATCGTGACGCGGCGCGCAGGAAGGAATCGCGAAGGGCGAGCATCTCCGCGCCGCCTATATGCTTTCGGCAATCGTTGCTCTCGTCTCGGCGATCGCATCCATCATCGGCCTGCGATTTCCAGGCGTGTATGGCAGCAGCGGCTGGGGGAATGGCACATCGTTAGGAAACGATCTGATAACGCTACTGGTGGCAGTCCCGACGCTGGCAGTGTCCATCATCTACTCGATTCACGGATCGGTTCGTGCACGCCCTCGTCGGGGTCGGCGCGCTCCATTACACGTTCTACAACTATGCTTTTATAAGCTCCTGGGCGTCGGCGTATGGGTACGCGTAGACCGCCCCACAGCATCCTGCTACTCACCGTATCCTGACTTGAATGCTCGGGGGCTTTGAGTTCACAACGAGGTCACGTGCGACTGAAGGATCAGTGCATGTCTTCTGATTGAAATCTGAAGTGACCTGCAATGGCACCATGTATTCTTCCCCATCCTTCTGCACTCGAAGCCAATACTTACCTCTCCGGAGTCCTTGAAACTGGAAATCTCCATATTTATTCGACTGCCCCGTAGCAATCGGCGCCTCTCCGCAGCAGGGTTTATCGCTGGGACCTGCTGCATAAAGACTCAACGAAGCATTCGTCAGGTACGGAGCAGGAAAGAGTGATTCCACTTTTCCAATCTTCACGTATGCAGGCTCACACTGAATTTCCCCGCAAAGCTGATCAATGTGCAGCCAAATCGGTCGGGAGTCATCGGCCTTCTCTCCGAATCCAGCCGTGCACAAGAAGAGGAAAAGCACCGTTTGCCGGACGGTCATGGGCGCTAGACCTCCTAATTGACTGATTAGCGGTGGATAACTGCATTTATAACTCGTTGCCTCAAACTGAATCGATCCGCACTACTCGAATCTATGTCTCGCCCAACTGGCAGGTGCCCCACGATTCGATAAACTGCAAGTAGAAGCTCAAGAGAGAAGATAACCTATAGCGTTCTCTTGAACAGCGGCGTCGCGATCATCAGCGCGATGGCGGCAAACGCGCCCAGGAAGAGCATGTCTCCCGAGACCGCGCGCAGGCTCGCATCTTTCAGCAGCAGGCCTTTGAAACCGTGCACCGCATAACTGAACGGATCGACATATGCTATGCCGCGCAGCCACCATGGGAAGGCGCGAATCGGATAGATGGCTCCCGAGGGAAAGAACAGCAGCGTGTTGAGCACGCCGAAGGTGGCGCGCGGAACCAGCGGATCTTCCACTCGCACCATCATCAGGAACATCATCGAGTTCAGTGCCAGCGCAGTGCAGAGGATCATCAGCATCAGGCCGAGGAACACATCCGGGCGGAACACCGAACCCACGCCCGCCAGCAGGGACCCGATCACCGTGATCACCACGCCGGAAACCACGGCCTTGATCGCGCCGGCCAGGTTTAGTCCAAACACCAGCTCGCTTCGCGTGATCGGCGTTACCAGGTAGCCCTCGTGGATGCCACGCGCTTTGTCGTCAATGTAAAGCATGCCTCCGCCGATCATTACCGACACGAACATCGCCAGTGTGATCGACCCAGGCAGCAGGTATTTCATGTACTCGATGTAGGGATACAGTTCGACCGTCTCGAGTGCAATACTCTGCAGCATGCGCGGCTGCACCACCGGCGCATTCAGCGCGTCGGTCAGCTCGCTCATTTTCTGCTCCAGCGAGGAGCTCATGAAATTATCGCTGTTGTCGACGATCAGCGCCAGCCGTGGATGCTCCTGTTCGTACACTCGCCGCGAGAATTGCGGAGGGATGATAACAGCGCCATCGATTTTGCCATTGCGCACATCTTCCATCGCCTTGCGATCGTCGGTGTAATACACCGGCACAAACGTGCGCACGTTTGCCTGCACCGAGTCGAAGGCCTCGCGTACCTTAAGTGCCATGGTGCCGCCGTCCTCGTCGACAACTCCGAGGCGCGCATCGCGAATCTTTCCGCCAAAAGCGTTGCCCAGGACAATCAATTGCACCAGTGGAAATACTGTTGCTACCAGCATCAGCGCCGGGGAGCGCAGGAACTTGCGCAATTCGCGTTCGACAATGGCCCACATTCTCATTGTTTCTTCCAACTTCTGGCTACTAACTACTGCCTACCCGCCTCTCAACTACCCACTAACCACTAATCAATACCCCGGCCGATCCGGCATCACAAAGTTGAAGGCCTTCACCTGCTCGTCGCGCAACTGGCGTCCGGTGTAATGCACAAACACATCGTCTAGTGATGTACTCTGTACCGTCAGTGACTTCACTTCCACACCTGCTTTAAGCGCCATCTCCACCAGCGCGGTCGTCGTGCTCGGCCCTGTTCCGGTCATCACGCGATACATGTTGCTGCTCTCGTTCTGCACGTTATGAACGCCGGGCAAGTTCTGCAGCTGCGTTTCCCAATCCGGTGGAGTCTTCGTGAACTGCACCTCGATCACATTCGAACCCGGGACCGTTTGCTTCAGCGCCATCGGCGTGTCCAGCGCAACGAGCTTGCCATGATCCACAATTGCAATCCGATCGCACAGCCGGTCCGCTTCGTCCATGTAGTGCGTGGTGATCAGCATGGTGAGCTTGCGTTCATTCTTGATGCGGGTCAGCATCTCCCAGACCGCGACTCGCGACACCGGATCGAGTCCCGTCGTCGGCTCATCCAAAAAAAAGATCTTGGGGCTGTGTACCAAGCCGCGCGCGATCTCTAGCCGCCGACGCATGCCGCCCGAAAGCGTCTTTGTCTGTGCACTGCGCCACTTCGTCAGATCGACCAATTCGAATAGCTCGTCCATCGACCGCTTCCGTTGTTCGGCCGGAATCCCGTAGAGCTTCGCGTAAATGCTGAGATTCTCATCCAGAGTTAGGTCCGGATCGCTTGTCATCGCCTGTGGAATTACGCCCATGCAGCGGCGGGCATCATCAGCATGCGTGCTAACGTCGAAGCCCGCGATGTGCGCCGAACCTGCGGTGATCGGAATCAGCGTGGTCATCATCCGGATCAGCGTCGACTTGCCCGCGCCGTTCGGCCCTAGAAGTCCGAAGATTTCTCCCTCCGCAACGCTAAACGAAATGTCATTGACCGCGATGAAGTCGCCGTACTTCTTGACGATGTGCGACACCTCTATCGCCGGCGTTGTACCGTGACCGTCGCCCGATTTGTGAATCTCACTCATGTCCTTTTTCAGCAGCTTGTACTTGAGCTGGTACCCTGGCTTCGCCCGTCTTTTTCGTTAACTTGGGATGCGCCAGCTTTGCCTTCGCCGATCACTGTTTCTCCGCCACCGAATTGGCCTGCTGCAAGCTATGTAATTCCGGCGCACTGGCCTGTGAAGTCGGCTTGTTCAGCACGTCCTTGTGGACCAGCACTTCGGCAGTCATTCCCGGCACCAACTTTTGCAGGCTGTTGTCGATTTGGAGTTTCAGCGCAATCGTCTTGATGTCACGCTTGGTGCGGCTTACATCACGCTGTGTAGCGTAATCGCCTTCTACGGCTTTGAAGATCACACGGCCTTGGACCACGCTGCCCGACGGTAGTCGCACCGGCAGTACGTCACCGATCGCCACTTTTTCTCCGTAGGTTTCCGGTATTGCCGCACGCACCCAGGTATCATTCAGGTCGACAATTGTCACGATGGGCTGTCCGACATTCACGACTTCGCCTTCACGGGCGGCACGCACAGAAACGATTCCGGTAACCGGCGCCACAATTTTCGTGTAGGCAAGCCTTGCATCGACTTCGGCGATCTGCGCCTGGGCCGTGAGTGCCTGGCCGCGCATCGCATCCACCGTGTGGACGGCGGCATTCGCCTGATTTACCCGTGCCTGCGTCGAGGCCAGATCCGACTCGGCTGCTTTCACCTGATCCTTTAGCGAGTCGACGCGCGCTTGAGCCTGTTTCAAAGCCGCAACAGCAGTATCGCTGGATTGTGTAGAAGCAACGCCTGCTTTTGCGAGTTCGACCATGCGATGCGTATCCAACTGCTGACGCTCAAGATCAGCCTGCGCCTCCAGCAGTTGTGCCCGCGTGGACTGTACGCGCGACTGCGCACTCAACACGTCATTCGAGGTATAACCCTTGGTTGCAATTTCCGTGTAGCGCGATTCGCTCACCCGTGAACGCGAACTGGCTAGGGTTGCTTCCGCTTCGTGCTTCTGCGCTTCGAGTTCTGCAGAATCCAGTACTGCGATTACATCGCCGGCTTTCACCGGGGTTCCTTCATCAACCAGCAGCTTTTCGATTCTGCCGGCGATTTTCGGACTGACAATCACCTGGTTCGCGTCTACTGTGCCAACCAACACCAAACCATTCTCGCGGCGTGTCGTCGCGAAGTAGTAGATGGTCGCGATCGAAAGCAGTACGAGCAGAAGGATGCCGAATTTCCCTTTCTTCATTGCGTCACCCCTGTCTGCAAGCTTTGAACAATTTGCAAGCCGTGTTCGCGATCGACAAACAGGGCTGCGGCAACGAAATCGAGCACCGCGGCTCTGCGGCGCGCGATGAATTCAGGCGCAAGTGGATCGCATTGAAGGAAAATTCTTACCACAGGAGCGCTCACGAAATAATGCACACACATCCCGACAACAGAAGGCATGAATTGCATTGCGTCGACCTCGCGAAACTCTCCGGCGACGACTCCCTGCTGAAGCACGGCTATAACCTTCGTGAGCATCGGCCTGAAGTGTCGCTCTACGATTCGTTTCATGTGCGGCGAGGGATTGCGCCCCACCCGCATCATTTCCAGTTGAACCAATCTCGGAAGAAAAGGCGACTGCGCCAGACGGTCGAAATACCCAGCAACGAAGCGCATCAGCTTGTCGCCCGGCTTGAGATCAGAATCAAGGATTGGGAAAACCCGCTCCCGTAAGCCGCTGAAGGCAAAATCGAGAACCGCTCCGTAGAGTGTTTCTTTGTCCTTGAAGTAGTAGTAAAGGAGTGCTTTGTTCACGCCGGCCGCGCGGGCAATTTCGTCGGTACGCGCGCCGGCAACACCTTCGTCAGCGAACTCGCGGATAGCAGCGGTGAGGATTGCCTCGCGGCTGTGTTCCGCGCTGCGACTGCGGATGGGGTCACGACGGCTTGGAGTGACAACCTTCATTTAATTAACTGGTTAGTTAGTATAGCAGCAACCTAAAAAAACGCAAGCCCTTGATTCCCACCCAACGCTCATTTCTCTGCGTGCTAGTCATCACCGGGTTGCGTGATATAGCCCACATCCGGGATGTCAAAGCGCGTAGATCATAGTTCTAAGCCATTGAATCTACAGCTGATTACAACAGGCACGATTTTGGACTCGATCTTGCCTTCGTAAGTTCGGGGAAGGAAGCGTCATGGCAATAGACCTCCGAATTCTGGGCCGCAAACTCTACCAGACCTTCGCCGCAGTCCGTACCGGAATCATTCTGATACTGGTTGTCGGAGTATTTGCGGCGCTCGGCACGGTGATCCTGCAGCGACCCTCAACCGATCCCGAGATCCTGCAAAGAGCCTATTCGCCACAGACGCTCGCCTTGCTCGACCGCGTCGGTCTGACTGACGTTTACCACACCTGGTGGTTCATCACCCTGCTCGCATTGGTGAGCATCAGCATTGTGTTTGCGTCGCTGGAACGCTGGCCCAACGCATGGCGCTTTTACGCACGGCCCTACACTTATCCTGAGCCTCACTTCCGCCTGGGCCTGCAGCACAAGAGCGAAATCCCGATCGCAACAGAAGAGCACGGTCTCAGTGCTGCACGCGCTGCATTCAGAAAAGTCGGGATTTCCGCAAAGGAGGTCAGCAACCACAAGCCGGCAGCGCTGTTCGCCGAGCGTCATCGCTTTGCGGTGATGGCAGTTTACGTTATTCACGCGTCACTGCTGCTGATCTTCATTGGCGGCATGATCGACGGGGTATTCGGCTACCGCGGATTCCTGCAACTTGTAAAAGGCGAAACGAAGAATGTCATTGAAATGCGCGATCGCGCGGATCGTGTCGACTTTAAGACCATTCCTTTCAGCGTCCGTTGCGACGATACAGGGCAGGAAAACTACGCAGACGGCAGCCCGAAGAAATGGTGGTCAAAGCTGACGGTTGTTGACAACGGCCGCGATGTGCTGAGTAAAGAGATCGTCGTAAACGATCCGCTTGTCTATCGCGGGCTGCGCTTCTACCAAGCCAGTTACGGCGAGAGCGGCGATCTGGAATCGCTAATCTTAAACGTCAGGCAGTCGGGTGAGCCCGACAAGGAGTTGACGCTCACAGCTTCCAGTCCTGCACAGCTCAATCCCACGACCACGATCCAAGTCAGCCAATTTATTCCCGACTTTTACATCCAGGACAATGAAGTTCACCTTCGCTCCAAGGATCCGGTTAACCCGGCCATTCAACTGGCGGTGAATCACTCAGGAAAGATATCGACCGTTTGGGTATTTCCTGCGCAGGACCAGATCGGTGATGCAACACCGTTCACCTTCGAACTGAAAAGCGGCAAGCTGGCTCACTTCACCGGGCTCGAGGTTTCGCATGAACCGGGGCAATACGGGGTGTGGGCCGGATGCGTGTTGATGGGCTGCGGCCTGCTGGTCGCGTTCTACATGGTGCATATGCGCTTCTGGGCAGTTCCGGTTAGGAAGCCGAGTGGTGAACTGGTTCTGTGGGTAGGCGGAGCGTTCAACAAGAACCGCGACCGCTTTGAAGAGTTCTATAAGCAAGTCGTTGACGCGATCCAGGAGGAGCTGAAGACAGGCGGTTCCCCCAACGTGAATGCGGAAGTACAAGACACGCTCGCCGGCGCGTCAAGTCGCTAATGGAGGCAAGAATGGCACAAGCAACTCTGCGGATGAAAACGCAAACCGATGTCGAGGCACAGCCTTCGAACGGAAACGCACTCCTGGTCTTCGTGGGGCTGGGAATGGCATTTCTTCTGATCGTTGCTCTGCTCGGGGTCGCGAAGTCCGGACATTTATATAGCGAAAGCAATCTTCTGTACCTGGCTTTGACCTTCTACGCGGGAGCGGCTGCGCTTTACATGGGCTTCGGCGTTACCGGCACCGAGCGCTACGTTAAATTCGCTTCGATTGCGACCATGATCGGTCTTCTCGCGAATACGCTCGCGGCAGGACACCGCTGGTACGAGGCAGGGCATCCTCCGTTTGCCAGCCTTTACGAAATGCTGCTCAGTTTCGTATGGACCGTCGCATTGCTCACCTTAATTTGCGAACGTAAATTCAAAGTGCAAATCATCGGCTCAGTCACGATGCCGCTGGCTGTAACCGGCGTCATCCTGATGCAACTCCTGCCCTCGGATGTGCGACCCCTGGTCCCTGCGCTGCAATCCACCTGGCTGCATATTCACGTCACGTTGGCGATGCTCGCCTACGCTGCCTGCGCCATGAGCTTCGCACTGGCGATGATGTTCCTTATCAAGGACAACATGAAGACGGACACTTTCCTTGCAGCGACGAGCGCAACGGTAACGGCGATCTATCTTGCCATGATGGTCAGGTTCGAGCGCTGGGGGGGCTTCAGCGTCATCGCATGGAATCCGCAGGAAAAACAGGAAGTGTTTCTCGGACGTAATGTTCGCCTTTTTCTTACAATTCCCGATCTCGGATGGATTTTCGTTATCTCACTGGTTGCGGCAGCCGCACCTCTAGCTCTCTATGCGCTGGCCAAGTCGCGCAAGGATGAATCGCTGCTTGGCTTCGCCAATCAGGCAATCTTCGTTTCAATTCTGCTGCAGGCCGTTGCGCTGGCGGCTTTCATATTCAAAGTCAAGACCGGCGTTTATATGTCACCCGACGCGGATGGCACGTTTGTTAGTGATCTCGCAGCGAGTCCATTCATTCTGGCGGGACTGATCAGCGGTATTCTTATTTCTCTCCTCTATCTTTTGCTCCTTTGGCGGCGGCAGGATCTGGAACGCCTGCTGCCCAGTTCCGACGCACTCGATAAACTCATTTATAAGACCATTGGCATAGGGTTCCCACTTCTAACACTGATGATTGCGGCGGGCGCCTATTGGGCAAACCGCACATGGGGTTCGTACTGGAGTTGGGATCCGAAAGAGACATGGGCCGCCATCACCTGGCTGGTATATGCGGGATACCTGCATATGCGCATTACACGAGGATGGCGCGGCCGTCGTGCAGCGTACTTTGCAATCCTTGGTTTCGCGGTGGTCATGTTCACGTTTTTTGGCGTGACTTACCTGCTTCCAGGACTGCACGCTTACGCATGAGTTTCCGAGCTCAGGCAGACCTCCTGAGGAGGCGGGGCTTGGAGACAGGTCCCGCCAGCAAGTCCGTCCGGCGTGGGGAACTGAGTGAAAGAACCGGAGCAGAAACCGTTGACTAGTATTGCCTCTCCGATTTCGCAGGTAGTTGCAACGGAAACCAAGACGCCGGTCTCGGCGCGGCATCGTCACGTTCGGCTGAACTGGCAAGCCAAAACCCTGATTCCAGTGGCCGCCGCTTTGCTCAACGGCGTTCTTGTCTTTTTGTTTACCACGCTGACATTGCATCCGGACGAACGCGAATCCGTTCTGCTGGTGGCCTCCGCTGGAGCGGTGGTGATCTGCGCCATCCTGCTGATCACGCTAACGGTTGTCGTCCGGCGCCCCATGCTTGAGCTGCAACAGAAGATTCAGCACGTTGCTGATGGAAACCTCGATGTGGAAGTCGGCTTCAGTTCGCGTAATGACGACATCGGCGACCTCGGTCGCAATTTCAACTACATGGTCGAGCAACTACGCGAAAGCCGGCAGGAAATCGAGCGGCTGCACCGCACGCAAATGTCGCGAGCCGAACACATGGCGACCCTCGGCGAATTGGCCGCCGGCCTGGCACATGAGATTCGCAATCCGCTGGCAGGCATTGCCGGGGTGATGCAGATCGTCTCTCGCGACCTACCTCCCACCAGCCCCGCACGTGAAGTCGTAAAAGATGTGCAGGAAGAAGTGGTGCGCATCAATCGCATCGTTTCCGACCTTCTGGAAACGGCTAGGCCGCGTACTCCAGAGTTTCATCTTGCCGACCTAAACGCTACGGTGGAACACGCGGTCGGATTTGCTCGGCAGCAAGTGCTGTCAAAGCCCATCCAGATCAATTTCACCAAGGCTCCTGACCTTGCTCTGGTGGAACATGATCCTCGCCAGCTTCATCAGGTACTACTCAACCTGCTACTAAACGCTATCCAAGCCTTGGAAGGTGCCGGCAGGGTGGATGTGCTCATCACGCAAACTGGTGAAAACACGGTCTCTGTTGCAATCAACGACACCGGGCCCGGAATCCCTGCTGAAAATCTCAACAACATCTTCCGACCTTTCTTCACCACGAAGGGCCACGGTACAGGATTGGGACTACCTCTGGCTCGGCGAATTGTCGAGGACCACGGCGGAAAGCTCGAAGTCACCAGTGACCTTGGTCATGGCAGCACCTTTACGTTAGTGCTGCCCTTCCGGCGGCCACGACCGGAAATGACGGCAAACGCGTGAGTTCCGTAGTAATCTAGAAGCGGGATGCCCCTCGAAAAAGTCTTAGTTGTCGACGACGAAAAGCTCGTTCGGTGGTCGCTGCGACAAAAGTGTCAGGAGTGGGGATATCAGGTCATGGAGGCCCCCGACGGCACTACTGGCGTAAAAGTTGCACAAGCGGAAATTCCCGACCTGGTACTTCTTGATGTCCGTCTTCCGGACATTGGCGGACTCGAGGTTCTCCGCAACATTAAAGAGAGCAACTCGGCTCGGGCCGTCATCATGATTACGGCCGACCCGCAACTTGAGGACGTGAAGCAAGCCCTCAAGCTCGGGGCTTATGATTTCGTCGGCAAGCCTCTCGACTTCGACGAACTTGCCGTTACCGTAAAGAATGCTCTCGAAGCCAACCGGCTCCGCAATGAAGTCGAGACTCTTCGCGGCGAGGTGCGCCGCCGTACCGGCGTGCACGAGGTTATCGCCGAATCCAAGAAGATGCAGGAAGTAATGTCGTTCGTGAATAAGGTAGCGGCAAGCGAAGCCAGTACCATCCTTATTCAGGGCGAAAGCGGTACCGGTAAGGATCTGATCGCAAAAGGCATTCACTACGGCAGTTCGCGTCAGGATCGGCCATTTGTCGCAGTGAACTGTTCCGCGATTCCCGAGACGCTGATGGAAGCCGAACTATTCGGTCACGAGCGCGGCGCCTTCACCGACGCCAAGGCGATGAAAAAAGGTTTGTTCGAGGTCGCTGACGGGGGAACGCTCTTCCTTGACGAGATCGGCGAACTCTCTCCGCTGCTACAGGCCAAGATGTTGCGCGTCCTCGAAGATCAGGTAATCCGCCGTGTCGGTGGCGTTCGCGACATGCAGGTCAATGTACGCGTAATCGCCGCATCGAATCGCGACTTGGAGAAGATGGTTCAGGAAGGGACCTTCCGGCAGGACTTGTTTTATCGTCTGGCCATCATCTCGATTTTCCTGCCTCCGCTGCGCGAGCGCCGCGAAGATATTTTGCCGATGGTCGACTTCTTCATCGAGCGCTACAACAAGAAGTTTCGCAAGAGCGTTCGCGGTATCACGGAAGAGACGCGCAGGCTGCTGCTTGCTCACAACTGGCCGGGCAATGTCCGCGAACTGAAGAACGCCATCGAGCGCGCCATGATCCTCGAAGAAGAACAGTTCCTGCGCCCCACCTACATGCCGTTCGCCGTCGGGCATCAGAATGCTGGTCTGACTGCGTTCCAGAAAATCTCTGGTCCCTCCGATGGGCACGCCTTGCCGAATGGTCGCTCACTTCCGCCGCTCGTTATCCCCGAGGGCGGAACTTCGCTTGAAGAAGTTGAACGCGCCTTAGTGGAAATGGCGATGCGGCAGGCAAATAGCAATCAGACACACGCCGCGAAGCTGCTCGACATCAGTCGCGACGCCCTACGCTACAAACTGAAGAAGTTCGGCCTGATGCGCGCCGAAGACGAATCGGCGGATGAGGCCAGCGAGGCGCAGAGAGCGGGATAGCTGTTGGCTCCGAGGCTCTGATGCCGCGCAATTCAAGTGCCTACTCGCATCGATTTCCGTCGATCCGAAACTCCTGTACACGGCGATTATTGGTATCCGCTACGAAGAGGCATCCTGACTGAATCCACAATCCCGATGGCCTATTAAACTGCCCTTCTTTTTCGCCGGTGTTACCGAATTTGTATATCCAGTGTCCTTGTGGATCGAGTACATGAATCTGTCCGAGGTTGCTGTCGCTCAGGTACAAGTTGCCGGACGCATCTACTGCCAATCCGGAGCGCTCGCTCGCGTCGGCGACGGTGATCTGTCGCTGGAACCGGCCTTGTATGTCCAGAATGTCAACGCGAAGATTCGCCGGATCCAGCACGTAAACCGAATCCCCTGAAACTGCCACTTGCGTGGGATTGGCGAATTCGCCTGCGCCCTTGCCTCCGCCACGCGTTCCGATCCGTCCGAGCACCTTACCCTGCCTACTTAGAATAATGACCATATGCCTGCGCGTGTCGCAAACATAAATGCGGCCGCTGCCGTTGTGGATCGCAATCCCTCGTGGTTCCTCGAAGTACGATTCGCGCCTGTGCGAACGCATCAGTTCATGACTGAACTTCCCGCGCGCATCGAAAACCAGAACGCTGCGCGAGTCACCATCAGTCACATAGACATTCCCGTCGCGATCCGCCGTGATCGACTGCGGAGAATTCATACGAGCCGAACTTGAAAGCAGCAAGTACTTTCCTCGCCCGAAATCGAAAACGTGTATTGAAGGCGAACCGGCGTCCACTACGTAAATTCGTTTGCTGGAATCGGTTGCAACAGCCACTGGAGATTTCAAAACGTCGGTTGAGGCGGCCTGTTCCTTGCGTCCGGCTGCGATATCGAGAGCCTTGTCGAGGATTGGATGATCGCGCTTCACGTCCTGCGCGGAAGAAAATTGACGAACGAAGGTAGGCTGTCGCGCAACATTGTTCTGTCCCTCACAATCTAAGCGCAGAACTAAGGTGCAGATCAAAGCAAAGGCGACTGCGAGATGGAGCGATACGCTCCTCATGCATTCGTGATCATAAGTCAGTTTCGGACGATTCGGTGAAAGCGAACATGAAAGTATTTGCGCTGTCGCTTGTAAGAATTCCTCCCAATTGTGCAAGAAATTGCGCATCTTCTTTCATGTGGAATTCCGCAAGTACTTGGTTTCATGGAGAGTAATCCGGTACTTGGATTGCACAGTTTCAGGGCATGCGGATTACCATGACCCTCACTCGTCGCAACGGCGGTCTTGTCGCGCTTGGCCAAAACGAGGCCGTGAGAATTCTGCTTGCTAAATCCGACCACGAGTTGCAGCACTCCAGCGTGCGCTCCTCTCGGCAACCGGGATGGTTTGCGCGGTTCATGCGCAGCTTTATTGCGTTTGCTCAGGCCGCGTTGCAACTCTCGCGGTGACGCGAAATTTCCACACGCACCACGGCTGTGAAATTCTTGCAAATAGAAAAGCCCGGCACGTTCGCCGGGCTTTTCTGCTTTGCACCTCTGATCAGTCTTCGTCCACATCTCCGAAGCTGAACAGATCCATGAGGTTGCCGATGGCCGGCTTGTTCCTTGGGACGTACGGATTGTTCCTCTCGGCGCGCGGGTTTGGCAGATTGTCACGGCTGCGGTCGGTCAGAGGTTTCAATCCCCAGTTTGCCTCGATGAACTTCACCACCGAAGCGTGATCTGAGTACACATGCGAGATGTGGCCGGGCTTGGTCCAGGGGGAAACCACGATCATAGGCACACGAGTGCCGTCGCCGAAGAAATCGACGGCTTGCACGTAGCCGGAATCGTAGTAACCGCCTCCCTCGTCGAAAGTGACAAAGATTGCGGTGCTCTCCCACAATTCCGGATTCGCCTGGACGCCATCGACAATCTTCTTCACGAAACCTTCGAACAGGTTCAGCTTGGAAGAAGCCGGATGTCCATCCAGATATCCGTCAGGTTTTACATAAGACACTGCAGGCAGCGTACCGTTCTTGATCGCCGCGTAAAGGTCCGTCGTATCCTTCAGATGAGAACGGCCTGCCGCGCTGGTCATGATCGACGTCGAGTACTGGAAGGGGTTGCAGATGCTGCAGTACGTGTTGTTCGGAGCCACGTAATTGAGGTAGGGGTTAGCTAGATACGTGTTCCACTGATCGCCGTAGTATGCCCAAGAGATATTCTTCTCCATCAAGGCATCGCCAATGGTACGCAAGGTGGAAGGCGGAATCGTGAAAACGGTATTGTTGGGCGCTTCCGCAACGTTGGTCAGCGAGTCCTGGTAGGCGTTCGTTCCATCGCCGTAGTAGCCGGGGTTGTAGTTGTTCAGGAGGTAGTAGTGACCGGAAGCACACTTTGGATCGACTTCGTACGGGAGAGATGAAAGGTAGTTGAGCACCGCAGAAACTCCGGGTGCGTCGGAATCCGAGCAATTGCTGTAGGTTCCGCCGCCGTACGACATCGAGCCATAGGAGCCGCCGCCGTAGCCATCCTGAGCGTAGTAATTGTTGGTACCGGGCTGCGCGTTGGGATTTTCGATTTCGTCAACAACACCGGCATTGGCGGTTCCTGCCGCGACCAGTTGCTTGTGCGGTGGCACGGCTGGATTTCCCTTGCCATCGCTGAACCAGATCGCGTCGGCATCACCGAGCATGACGTGATTGGCGCCCGTTCCGCCGTTCACGCCCTGGTGGTAGTTGTCGCTCATGGCGTAATGATTGGCCAGATACGTCAAATAGGGCGCATCGCCATTCTGGACGTTGTAGAACGCCATTGCCGTCGAGCCTTCATGCGTCGACTCGTTGTTGAAGCCAGCTGGCTGCGCATTTCCGTTCGAGCTTGCGCCAACGGTCGTCTCGACCCACGGGAAGAGATCGGCACGGCATCCGCTGGGATTCCAGGTGGTCGCGTAGGCCGCATCGCAATCCAGTTGCTGCCACATCTGGTAGAAGCGGTGCACCGGGCTGGCAGTGTATGCGTCGTAAGGCAATGTGGCCGACGTCAACTGGAACGGTCCCGGAGGAAGAGTCGTAGCATTAGGAATACGAGCATCCGGCACGTGGCCTGTCTGACCAGTGCCGCCGGTGGTCAGATACTGGTAATAGTCATTCGGCAATCCATTCTCAACCGCCATGGCATCGGCGACCGTCGCAAATGGCGCAGTCGTCGGCCCACCCACCATGGCCGGCGGCAGAACCGAGTAGATTGTCTTCCCGCCCGGTGCTACCTGGTACTTGTCGGCGTGAGTGTCGGTTGCGCTCCACTGGCTTCCAAGAAAGAAGTTTGGTCCCGGTGTGCCGTCTCTGTTCACAATCCCTTCTGACAACAGGTTCTTCACGCTCTCACCTTTTTTCGGTTTGTAGGTCGCGAATACGTGATCGAAGCTTCGGTTCTCACCGATAATGACAATGACATGCTTGATCGGAGTACGAGTTTTGCTGGAATTGTCGGGTTGGGCTTCCGCTGCTGCGGGAATCGCTGTCTGTAGTAGGAGCGAGAACAGAGCCGTACTCGCTGCTGCTCGCCATTTGCGGGGCACACACTGAATTGCATCCATCTTCCATCCTCCATAAAGGTGGTGGATGGAAAGTAAGCCGAATATTTTGCGGGCCGGTTACAACAATGTAAAGATCCCGAGAATAATCGCCCTATGAAATCCAGCCAAGAGAAGGCTTGCGAGTTGGTGATGTTTGGAGAATAGGTGCGGAAAAATTGAAATACAGCAGAAATAAACGGCGACGGAAAATCGACAGGATTTCGAGATTAACAGGACTTGAGTCGAGCTGCAGGATGTGTAGGTTCCCACGTCTGCTCATTACGGCAGGCGTGGGAAACAAGACAGGCCGTTATTTCGGTAATTCGAGCTTCTGACGCGAGTCGGCTGTCGTGTTTGCACTCGCATCGTTGCTGTTGTTCCGTGAACCTGCCGCCAGCTCCGATTGACGGTACTTCGGCTCGCTCACATAACCGTGCACGTGGTTCTTCGAAACCTTATTGATCACCAGTTCCACTGGACGGCCGCCATCGGCAGCATAGAACACCACAGGCTGTAGCAGATTCACGTGTTTCTGCGACAGCTTTGCGTCGTCCACCATCAGTTCGAGATCGGCAAACTGGTTCTTCGTGTTCGCCTTCTTCAGACGGATTCCGACTGGGCCCTGTTGCGAGAATTGCTTCGACTTGTCCAGATCGAACTCATAGTACTTGCGCTCGCCCTTGCGCTCCAGGGCAACCAGTTCCTCGTGCGTTGAAGCGATGGAGCCAGACAATTCGGTGCGCGTTCCGGCAAGGTCCTGCCGGGTCTGATCGATCGCCTTCTGCTGCTCATCAAGCTTCGACTGAAATTGCTTCCAGCGTGGATCGTCGCGGCGCACCGCCGCATGCGCCTTGTGATGAATGGCGTTGTTGCTGGCTGAATGCGCGGCCGACTGCTTCTGTGCTTCAGCAGCCTGTTGTTGAGCCTGCGCTTCGCTCAATTGATTCAGGCGCAAGTTCAGCGCGTCCATCTGGTTGCGGGTTTGGTCAAGTGCGGTAGAAATCTGCGCGTTTTGGGCCGTAAGTTGCTTCGATACCCCGCGCTCGTGCCAGCCGTAACCGAGGGCGGCAATAACCAGGAGTAACGACGCAATAATGCCCAAATGAGAGGGCCGAACAGGAAGTTCGTGAGACATGTTCCACTCCAGGGAGACTGCTTTCTGGCATGAAGAATGGCACGTCAATTGCCAGAGTCGCCGCTTTGTAAGCTGCTGATTTCCCTACGTAAGTACCCGAGTACAATCCAGCTTGCCTGGTAGGGCTTTCCAGCACATGGGAAGAAATTACGATGTGCTGGAGGTACCTGATAATCTCGTTCTGATCAACTCTCGCGCGAGTTCGATATCTTGATGAAGCTGAGTTCGAAGGTCACCCTGGTTTGCGCTGTCGTTGTGATCGCCGCGAGTCCTCTGCTCGCACGCACCCGTTGGACGTTGGAACAAGCCGGCACCTGGTATCAGCAACAACCGTGGTTGGTGGGCAGCGACTTTATTCCCGACGATGCCATAAACCAGCTGGAAATGTGGCAGGCCAATACTTTCGATCCGAAGGAAATCGACCGCGAACTCGGTTGGGCCGAATCCCTCGGCATGACCACCATGCGCGTCTTTCTCCACGACTTGCTCTGGGAGCAGGACGCAACCGGTTTCAAACAGCGACTGGATCAGTTTCTCGCAATTTGTCAGCGGCATCATATACGCCCACTCCTGGTTCTATTCGATTCGTGTTGGGATCCGGATCCGAAGCTTGGCCGGCAGCATGCGCCGATTCCCGATGTTCACAACTCCGGATGGGTGCAGAGCCCCGGCAATAACGCTCTCAAGGATGCAAAGCAATATCCGCGGCTGAAGGCGTATGTTGTCGGCGTTATCGGCGCGTTTGCGAAGGATACGCGTGTTCTCGGATGGGATCTTTGGAACGAACCGGACAACGACGGCGGAGGTTCCTATCAACATCTGGCCAACAAAGAAGAACTGGTTGCGGCTTTGCTCCCGCAGGTCTTCGAATGGGCGAGGTCCGTAAATCCTTCTCAGCCACTCACCAGTGGCGTTTGGGCAGGCTCAGCCGAGGAGTGGAGCGATCCGGGAAAGTGGGCTCCGATTCAGCGCACACAATTGCAGGAGTCGGACGTCATTTCGTTTCACAATTACGGTTGGCCTGAAGATTTCGAAGCGCACGTAATCGCTCTCGAACGCTTGCACCGGCCGATCCTGTGTACGGAGTACATGGCGCGTTCCGTCGGCAGCACCTTCGACACCGTTCTTCCCGTGGCAATGAAGTATCACGTCGCGGCCATCAATTGGGGCTTCGTTGCGGGTAAAACGCAGACGTATCTCCCATGGGAATCATGGCAACACCCGTATGTAAAAACTCAGTCACCAATCTGGTTTCACGACATCTTTAGAAAAGACGGGACTCCCTACCGTGAGCGCGAGATTCAGCTTATTCGCGCGCTGATCGGCAATTCAAAAGAAATATCAAAATGAGGTTTTCGAATGTTCTCGATGCGGCCAATTGGGTTTATCAGCAGTCCCTATAAGGATGGCCAGAAGATTCCGAAGGGCCTTGGTGTAAAGCACGATGCCGAAGGCGTGTTGGAGATTTTGCCGGAGTTCGAACAGGGGCTATTGGATATCGAAGGGTTTTCACACCTCTTCGTCTTATGGGCGTTCGATCGCTCGAAGGAATCTCTCCTTGTCGTAACTCCGCCCAGCGATAACCGGCCTCATGGAGTGTTTGCGACGCGCGCACCAGTGCGGCCCAATCCGATTGCCTTGACTGTCGTTCGATTGCTTCGCCGTGAAGGTCCGAAACTTCATGTGCGCGGAATCGATATGCTCGACCACACGCCGATTCTTGATATCAAACCGTATCTCTCTAGCGTTCCCGAGGATCAGTTGAAGCGAGGCTGGCTCGCCGAAGCCGAAGCTCGTGCTCAGAAATAGCCTCTGGTCTCCACTAATCTGCCGCTCCGCCCGAAGGTCACTGTTTTGAAGTCGGCGGCTTCGGCTGTCTTTTGATGACTTCCGCGGCGGGAAGCTCATTGCCGTTCCTGTCAACATAGTGGATGTCGAATGCACCGTCGATCACATCGTAAAACAGACACGTTGCGGTGCAGGTGAATTGATGAACTTCTTTCGCGGGAAGAAAAACGTAATCTCCGTTTTTAACCTCGTGAGGCTCTTGGCCTCTCACTTCCAATGTGCCGTTTCCAGCGAGGAACATGAGCTGCTCATTAGCGGAGTGCCAATGCCATGCGATAAGACAATTCGCCTCAACCTTGGCCAGAATGGTCGCAGCGCCGTTACTCGGATCACCATGAACGGCGGACAACGTCATGCAGGAAGGAAGCACCGGGAGGTGGCTGAAGTGAGTCGATGAAACTGATGCAATACTCATCTGATCGCTTCCGCTTTGTGCTATCGCAAGTACTGAAAGCAGGCAAGAGGCAATTGCAAGCACAGAAGCGGCAGCCAGTATCCTTCGCATACCCCACCTCGTAACCGTGATTTTGCGCGGAGTATAGCAGAACGGTTCCTATCCTTAACATCGGCATTCTCACGGTAACGTTCTCGGCTGCTGGCCGTCTAAACCGGACAGTGGAAAGGACCCGCCTGATGCGAATCGCTGTAGGCTCGCTTTGTCTGCTGCTTGTTTGTTCAACCCTCAAATCGCAAACTACGCCCAGCACGTAGTGGGTGTGAATTTCGGCGCCGGCTTTCTGAACGCGCAGGACGCGGAGGAAATCAAGAAAGCGGTTGCGAGTTCAACCGCGGACGTGAATCTTACAGGCGCGGCGCTCGATGAATATGCCGCCAAGGACCACGAAAATGATGGATCGGCGCATCCGCAAGTGGGCCATGCCACGGTTGACGATGCGGCAGCCTGCATCGATCACATCGTGAAAGTAACAGGCATCGATCATGTCGGCATTGGCAGCGACTTCGATGGAATCGGAACTGTGCCTCGAGGTCTGGAAGATGTCTCCAGGATGCCGAACCTCACAGCGGCCTTATTGAGACTCGGCTACAGCGAGGCCGACATCCAGAAGATGATGGGCGGGAACTACCTGCGAGTGATTCGCGAAGTGGTCGGCCAGTAAAAAAGGATCACGCGGGCTTCGCGTACGATCCGGGACTGTCGGCAGTTGCGCGCCACTGCGGTTTGCGCTTATGCTGGGCTTCCGAGAGCGCCCGCCGAACACCTTCTGCGTCGAAGTCTGTCGCATACACCGGAGTGCCGGGTTGCTGCCGCCAGGAATCATCAAGCCTACCGGCATCGACCGGATCGAAGCCAAGCTGGTTCACGAGATCCATCACAATTTTCTTCGCTGCCGGATCGTCTCCTGCCACGGGCAAGGCGATTCGTCCAGGACTCCCAGCGGGCTTGCCGCGTTCCAGTAGATGTTTTGCATAAATGTTGTTGAAGACCTTTATGACCGGGCGGCCGAGTTGCTTCTCGACCCAGCGGCTTTCGGGCATGCCGGCTTCGATCTCGGCAATGCGGCCATCACGCTGCTGCGGATAGTAATTGCCGGTATCGATCACCACAACATTCTTTGGCACGTCCGCAAACAGATTTTTGGAGAGATCGGTGATGTGTTTCTCAGGAATCGTGACGATTACGACATCTCCGCAATGAGCAGCTTCTTCGACCGTAACCGGCGTCGCTCCTGTTTCTTCGACAAGATTCTTGAGCGATGCCGGCCCTCGAGAATTCGCTACAAACACTTGATGTCCAAGAGCAGTCAGCCTGCGTGTGAGGTTGCCACCAATGTTTCCTGCGCCGATGATTCCGATCTTCATGGAAACTCCTTGAGGTTGGTTTGATGCATATTTGGATTCATCGCAAATTCGATTGGAAACAGTTTTGAGAAACTCGGGTTACGTGCTACAGGTCCAAAGATGAAACACTTCGCTGCGAGCTTCGCCCTCCTAGTAATGTCACTCTGCGCCATCGCCGCGGCCCAGAGCGAGCAGGAATTGAAATTGCGGCTCATCGTACCGAAGCCCGATGTCTGCCTGAACGATGATTCGCTGCCTCTCGAGATCGTGTTGATGAATGAAGGTGGCAAGCCAATCTCCGTGTACATGTCGAGCCTTTCCGAGTTCTCATTCACGAGCGAAAGACGGGAACAAAATAGAAGTACGGTCCAGACGTTCAACGACGATAAGCCCACTGCTGATGCGGCGAAAGCCTCGCCGATCACCATCGAGCCACACTCATCGCTGGTTATTCCGCTGCGCCATGACATCTCAGCACAGTTCTTCTATGGAGCCGACGTTTACTCATTGAAAGTTGGATACCGCGACATCGCCGCGAGAACGGCGAAGAACGCGTTCGTCGGACACGTGACCTCGAACTTCGCTTTGTTTCGGAGAGTGGACTGCCAGTAACCCACCTTTTGCTTTCCTTGAGCATAGGGTAAGCAAAGTCCGCTACCCGCACCTGCCTGTCCCGTGGCACGGGCGGGATTTGCTGTTGCAGGTACCTGGTTCTGCAAGTTCCCCATCGGGTCCGATGCAGGTCTGGGTGTGCATGCACCAGAAAAGACCTTCGTTCGACGACTGAACCGTGGGATCGGGTTCCGCCTCGATGAACTGCCCTTTCCAGCGGAGGGCGGTGCAGAGATCAGGATGCCTGGTGTCAAACCTTTCCAGATCGCAATGTTGGTTGATCATGCCTGCTCCCCCTTCGCGGCCTGCAGGAGCGCGCGCTTTACGGCGACCCGGGTCAGTTGGATTTTGTAAGCGTTCCGGCTGAGCGGTTTTGCAGCAGCCACCGCAGCCTTGCCCGCAGCGTCCGCCGTCTGTTCGGTGATCGCTTTCCCGGAAATTGCATCGGCCGCTTCTTTCGATACCCATGGAACTGGCGCGACCGCGCCGAGCACGATTCTCGCGGACTGCACAGTGTTGCCGTTCATCTTCAGAGCAACCGACGCGAGTGACAATGGCCAGTCGAATGAATACTTCTGCCGGACTTCGTACTGGGCAGTTTTCAGATTCTCCGGCGCGGGCAGCAGGATGTCGGTTACAAATTCATTGGGCTTGAGATCATGTTCACGTTCGCCTGTGGATTTCGGGGTCAGGTAAAACTTCTCTAAGATGACTTCGCGCGTGCCGCCAGGCCCAAACAAGCGAACGGATGCACCGTACACGATCAGGGCTGGAGCAATCGTAGACGGAGCAACAAAGAACGCCGGACCGTCATTGCCGAGGATCGCGCCGTAGCGGTTGTCGCCTTCAATCATCAGCGACTTGCCATCGGGCCCCTGCGCGAGCAGCCCCATGCCATTCCGGTAATACCAGCAGCGCGGACGCTGGCAGAGATTGCCGCCAATTGTTGCCATGTTACGAATCTGCGGGCTGGCAGCTTCATCCGCGGCATAGGCGAGCATCGGATAATGCCGGCGAACATCGGCATTATCTGCGAGCTGCACCAGTCGAGTGAGCGCACCAATTTTTAATCCCGCACGCGGCGCAAAGCTGATCGTATCCAGCCCCGCGATTGACTTGATATTGACCAACCGCTTCGGGCTCTCGACATCGTCCTTCATCAGCGCCAGGAGATCGGTACCACCCGCGAACACCGCCGCTTGCGACCAGTCGCTACCGAGCAGTTGCACGGCCTGTTCCTTGGAAGTTGGCGATGTGTATTCGAAGGAATGCATTACGCTACTCCTTTCGAGGAAGTCGTCTTGTGCAATGCGGACAGCACGCGATCCGGCGTCAGCGGCAGGAAAGGCACACGCACACCAATGGCATTCGCGACCGCATTCGAGATCGCCGCGCCTGGAGAAATGACAGGAGGTTCGCCGAGCCCGATAACGCCGCGCTCGTCGTAGCCTTTGCCGGTCATCATGTGAACAACCAGCTCGGGAATGTCTCCGTATCCTGCGAGACGGTAGTGCTCCATGTCGGCATTGAGCATGCGTCCGGTCACCGGATCGAGAACCTTCTCTTCATAGAGCGCATAGCTGATACCCATGATGAGCGCTCCGTAGCACTGGCTCTCGGCCGTCTTGAGGTTGATCACCAGGCCGCAGTCCTGAACAGCAACCATCTTGTTCACGGTCACAATGCCTGTCTCCGTGTCGACAGAAACATCTGCCATCTGCACGCCACCGGCGCCGCTGTTGGTCAGATCGGGAGGCTCCTGCTTGTTCGGATTCTTCCCTTGCGACGTGATCGGCATAGCGCCAATGCGCGCACATGCTTCTTTCCAGCTCAGGCTGCGGCTCGGATCGGCAGTTACGAAAACCTTGCCGCCTTTGGCCGAAAGCTGATCGGGCGTAGCGTTCAGCGCAGGCGCCGCCTTGGCAAAGACCTGCTTCAGCGCATTGACTGCTCCGCGCCGCGTCGAACTCGAAACGCCGCCAATCGTAGTGCTGCCACCGGAGCCACCCGAAACCGGATACTTACTATCGCCGATAAGCAGCTTGATCTGGTCGATTGGAATTCCGAGCGTTTCTGCCGCAACCATCAAGATGGCGGTTCGCGTTCCAGTACCGAGATCCTGTGTGCCCATCTTGATCTCGACTGCGCCATCCGGATAGACGGTGAAATCACAGTTGCTTGCGTGACCACGGCCGCCCCACGTGTGCAGGGACAGACCCATGCCTCGTTTGATGGGACCAGCCGTCTTGTCGCCCCGCGCGTGCCAGCGGCTCTTCCAGCCCATGAGTTCATCGGCCTTGGCGAATTCCTCTGTATACGTTTTCGCACGTGGACCGGTCATCTCGATATTTTTCAGCAGGAAGGCCATCGGATCCATGTTCAGCTTCGCGGCCATGTCGTCGAAGGCGCACAACGTGAGTACCGCTGCCTGAGGATGGTTTGGCGCGCGCCACGCCCTTGCCGGACCTCCATTCGTCGCAACAGACGTGTGCTCGAGCCGCTGATTGGGAACATCGAAGACGTAAGGGATAGGAGGCATACCACCGCCGCCCGGCCCACCTGTTCCCCAGGAACTCGATTGCCAAACCAGCAGTTCGCCATCTTTCTTCGCGCCCAGTTTTACACGTGCGAATGCAGAGGGACGCGCACCCGCAACCTCAAGTTCGGCCCGGCGTTCGAGCATCATTTTCACTGGTGCTCCGCCCGCCTGCTTCGACAGTTGAGCGGCGACAATTGCCCATCGATCGGGACTAAACTTGCTACCGAACCCGCCACCAACGTTCTGCTGCTGCATATGAATGTTTGAAGCCGGAATACCGAGCGGCTCCGCCATTTGTCCGGCCATCCCCGAAACATTCTGTGTCGAGATCTGTACCTCGATGTGATCGCCGGGCCCCCATGCGGCTACAGCACCATGAGGTTCCAGACAGCAATGCGTGATCACCGGAACACCGTAGAGACCTTCGCTCACAACTTCGGACTCTTTGAATGCGGCAGCCGGGTCGCCTTGAGTCTTCGCGGCCTGCTTCTTGAACGGCGACTTTGGTTTCTGCACTGCTGGCTTGATTTGCGCGGTCCGAATCGCGGCAAGCACGCTCTTGTCCACACCTTCTTTGCCGGCAGCGTCCAGAAATTCCTGAGCAGGCTGGAAGGTGATGCCGTCACGCTTTACGCGGGCGATTACATCCTCATCAGGCACCTGGTTCTGGAACATGTTGATAAGGTCGTCCATGCTCAGCGGCCCGGTGTCTTCCTGAGCGCTCTTTGGCTCCGACCAATCGTCGACCATATGCGGCAGAACCTCGTATTCCACCTTGATGGCGCGAACCGCATCTTCAGCAGTCCCTTCATCCACCGCAGCAACTCCGACGATGTCATCTCCAGCCCAGAAGATTTCACTGCCGGGACCCTGCACCACCTTCACAGCTTTCACACCCGCCATCTTTTCAGCTGCGCTGGTGTCGACACTCTTTACTTTGCAGTGGGCATACGGGGAGCGGACCATCAGTCCGAAGAGCAAGCCTTCGGGGTTGTAGTCGTAGGTGTACTTCGCGCGTCCAGAAGACTTGCTGGGTCCATCGACGCGCGACACCCGACTGCCGATTACCGAGCGGTCTTTCGCATCCGGCCAGGAATAGGGCGTTTTGTCTTTATCGGTAACGGGACTCATCGGCTATGCTCCCTTCCTTCCGGCATGGACTACGCCGCGAATTCCTGCATAGGTTCCGCAGCGGCAGAAGTTTCCCGCCAATTCCTTACGCGCCTGTTCGGGAGTGGGATTCGGATATTTATCGAGCAGCGCCTTAGTCGCAATCACAAACCCGGGCGTGCAGAAGCCGCACTGCTGCGCATCGTGATCGACAAACGACTGCTGGATGGGATGAATCTGATCGCCACGCGATAGACTTTCAATTGTCTCGATCTTCTTTCCCTGCGCGTCAATTGCAAGGACGGAACAGGCATACACTGTCTTGCCATCCATCAGCACGGTGCAGGCGCCGCACTCGGCACGATCGCATACGCGCTTGGCGCCGGTGATGTTGAAGTTGTTCCGTAATGCATCCAGCAAGGTGACGCGAGGCTCTAATTCGGCGCTGAGCTTTTCGCCATTCACCAGCAAGCTGATGGGAACCTTGCCCGGCCCAGAAACCGCAACTTCTTCTCCAGCCGCCAGCACCGTTTTGGGGCTTGCGACGACCGGGACAGTAGCTGCGATGGTGGATATCTTCAGAAAATCGCGCCGCGAAACGCCGGACGGCTCAACTTCTTCTTCGACGGGAGAAACAGGATCACTCCGCTTCATGAGGGCCTCGTGATAACTGGATCAGGTTAATGCGAATCGAACCGCACGAAATTTGCGACTGAGCGTGCCACAGAATCCGCAAGGCAGATAAGTATACAAATTTTTCACGGAAGAGGACGCCCGCGAGAAAATTTGGTCACAGTGAGGTCATTCCAATACAGGAAAATAAAACGAGCGGCTCTGATTCTGGCCGCTCGTCTGGGACGACTTACTTCTTCAAGGTGCGAATGAACTTTACAAGGTCATTAATTTGGGCATCCGTCAGTTTGCCGGCATAAGCGGGCATCTTGGGAGCTTTGCCCTTTTCGATGATCGTCTTCAGGTCGGCATCCGACTTACCCTGTGCTTCGGCTGCACTAAGCGCGGGGACGTTCGGCATTTTGCTAGTTCCTTCGGGCCCATGGCACATTGCGCACTTCGATTTGTACAAATCGGCGCCAGTATCCGCCGCAAGGCTTACGCCCGCCGCGCCAAGTACCAGCGCGAGTGCAAATGCACTACATAGCAGTTTCTTCATTCGAATGATCTCCATAATATGGGGATTAACTTACCTTCAGTTACAAAGGGCACCCTAGAGGCCACATTCTACGCCGGTCTACCGCTTGTCAAATCAGCAAGTTGCGGAATTTTTCAACACTCTTGCGCACGGGTTCCCGCGCAAAAAGCCTCCATCCAAAGCGCCATATCCCACAACTGCCAACGAGTGCACCGCGGCCAAAATCGGCTACGACCGCAAGTGGCTGAATCCGTGAGAGTTGTTGGTACAGATTTTCATCTGCTTTTGGCATGGCGGGTGCGCTTGTGTGATCCATCTTGTTGTGTACGGAGTATGCGGTGGAATCCACCTTGATGGTTGTTGGAGTGAATTTCAGAACAGCTCCCGTCGAAATTCGCGAGCGCTTCTGGATCAGCGAGAGCCGCCGCTGCGAAGCACTGGTTGATCTTTCTTCCTCTCCAGCGATCGAGGAAGTAATCGTTCTGGCCACCTGCAATCGAACCGAGTTCGTCGTCTGGACGCGTGACGCCAGCGCCGCTGCCAATTCCATCTTGAAGTTTCTTACTAATCAGTACTGCCTTCGGCTATGTGAATGGAAGCATTTCTACCGTCTGCTGGATGAGGCGGCCCTGGTGCATATTTTCCGCGTTGCCAGCAGCCTCGACTCGATGATCGTGGGAGAGCCGGAAATTGTGGCCCAGGTAAAGGACTCGTGGTCGCTCGCGCAGAAAGTAGGAACCACGCGCCGCTTCCTGGATGCGGTTCTTCAGAAATCTCTTTCAGTCTCCAAGCGGGTTCGCAATGAAACCGCTATCGGTCACAGTGCGGTTTCGGTTCCCTATGCCGCTGTCGAACTCGCACGCCAGATTTTCGGCACGCTCCAGGATCGCAAGATCCTGCTGATGGGCGCCGGCAAAATGAGCGAACTTTCTGCGCGGTATTTAAAAAAGTATGGCGCGAGCGATCTGCGGGTCATCAACCGCACACTGGAGAACGGACAACAGCTTGCCAAGCAACTTGGCGGTACGGCTTACGCCTTCGAGCAGCGATGGCAGCACCTGCTGGAAGCCGACATCGTGATCAGTTCGACTTCATGCCCGCATACCATCTTCAGCCGCGAAGAGGCTGAACTGATGCGGCGCGAACGGGACGGGCGCCCCTTACTGCTGATCGACATTGCCGTACCGAGGGACATCGATCCGGCAGTACGCGACGTACACGGGATTTTCCTTTACGATATCGATGACCTAGAAAACGTGGTCAAACGCAATAGTGGGGAGCGCGCTACGGCTGCGAATGCCGCGCAGGAAATCATCAACCACGAAGCAAAATTCTTTCGGCGTAAGCTCGCGGCCGAGCGAATGGTTCCGACCATTGTTGCACTGCGTTCACGGCTGGATGATATCTGTCGGCAGGAACTCGATTCATTCCGTTCCGATGGCGGTCCGTTTACCAGCGAACAGGAAAAGGCGCTGGACACATTGACGACGCGGATCACCCAGCGCATCTCCAATCAGTTGGCGCGAGAGCTGAAAGACCGGGATGAGAAAATTGAGCAGGACCAATTGGCAGCCGCAATACATAAGTTGTTCCATCTGGAAGAAGAGGAAGCGGCGCTGAGCGCCAATTAGGAGCTTTTGAAACGATGGGCAGCTCGCAAAGAATGCGGCCTCAACCGCAAAAGACATCCGGCTTGTGGACCACGAGTCAGGCTTACACGCTAGGCGTGGTTTGCCTCGCAGCCGGTCTAGCGATCGGCTACCTATTGCGTGGATCGGATGCGTTCACTCCGGGATCTTCCTCCTCATCGACCAGCCAGAGTTCCGCACCTGCGAGCTCATCTTCCGCGGATTTCCCCATGCCTGGTGCGGGTCTGAGTAACGGCGCACAAGCAGCAGAGGCAGTGGATAAAGCCGCTGCTCCCATGATTGCGCAATTGCAAGCGAATCCTAACGATGCCTCGATGGCGACCCGGATCGGCAATCTCTACGACGACGCCAAGATGTATCCGAAGGCGATCGAGTACTACGAAAAATCCGTGAAGCTCAATCCGCAAAGCGCCGATGTGCTCACGGACCTGGGAACGGCATATTTCTACAACGGAAATCCTGACCAGGCGCTTACGGATTTCAATCGTGCGCTAAAAGTCCGCCCCAACTATCCCCAGACGCTCTTCAACATGGGTATCGTGAAGTGGCAAGGCAAAAATGACATAAAGGGAGCAGTCGCCGCCTGGAATCAATTGCTGCAGACGAATCCGAACTATCCCGAGAAGCAGAAAGTGCAAGAGCTACTCGCACAGGCGAAACAGCAGGGCGTGCAGTAGATCGCTAGATCACATCCTTGCATCGCTCCGGTTTGTATAATCCGCAAAGTACAAGCTCTACCAATAAAGTAAACCCGAGGAGCCCGCATGCGCCCACCCGCGGTTATCATCTGTTTCATAGTTGCGGTCCCCCTGTCCTCCTTTACATTTGCGGCTGAAATAGAGAAGGGACTTCCGTCACGCGTTTTTGCTCCTTACATCGATTTAGCCAAGGCCACCGGTACGCTCGAGCAGATTCATGCCGCATCAGGAACGAAATACTTTACGCTGGCGTTCATCATTTCCGGCGCGAACTGTGTTCCCGCATGGGGTGGAACGCTACCGGTTGCGACCGACATGGACATTGCCAAACAGATTATCGATCTACGCAAAGCGGGCGGAGATGTGATCATCGCTTTTGGTGGACAGGCAGGGCAGGAACTGGGCGTGACTTGCCCCGATGTTGCCAGTCTCCAGGCCGCATATCAGGCTGTGATCGATAAATACAAAGTAAAACAGATCGATCTCGATGTTGAAGGAGAAGCAATCGGAAACCGCGCGTCAGTCGATCGGCGCAGCCAGGCACTCACGAACCTGGTTGCTGCAAATCCCGGGCTGCGCATTTCGTACACGCTGGCGGTGACTCCCGGAGGTCTGATTCCGGATGGCCTTACGTTGCTGAAAAATGCGGTGCGCCATAAAACTCCAATTTACGTTGTGAATCAGATGACCATGGATTACGGTGTTCCGGTCCCGGCTGGCGATATGGCAAGGAACGCAATCAGCGCTACGAAAGGAACACTGCGGCAACTGAAGTCGATCGGCCTGCGGGCGAAGATTGGGATAACTCCCATGATCGGCATGAACGATTCACCGGGCGAAACTTTCTCCCTTGCAGATGCTCAAACGGTACTCAAGTTCGCGGACGAAAATAAAGACGTTGTGCTGCTTTCGTTCTGGTCGGTAGGCCGTGACAACGGCAGCTGTGTAGGAACAGTTTCGCCCCTGTGCAGCGGAGTGGCGCAGACGAACTGGGAGTTCTCAAGATTTTTCAATAAGTACTAGAGGGCTCGGTGCTTATGCAGCCCTCTTACGCGCAGTTTCAACGCGCCTATGCAACAGCTCTTTGGCTTTCTCCAGTTCGCGGCGTCGGGTCGCACTCAGATTGTGTCCAGCGCGATTGATATAGAACGTCAGCATACGCATGCCGGATGCAACGCCTTTCGGCGAAACCTTCTTTGACGCCAGAGTGCGCGCGATCGTGGCAGCATCCTTCTTAAAAAGCCCATCGGGCGGATGAGTCGCATCGGAGGTGGCGGTGACCTGTGCAGACCAGCGGCGACTGGATCCCTTACTATGCGATTTTTTGCGCGGGTTTTGGATGGTAGTCATGAATAGTGAGATGCGAAAACATCGACGAATCAGATAGCAGTGTTGACGCACTCTCCTGGTTGCTCGAGTTGGACCCAGCAATACCCTGGCAAGCAATGCGCGATTGACAGATGCTTCACCGCAAATGATACGGCTGGAGCACGCACCCGTATCGCGCGAAGGACTGGACGCAGAACCAGCAACTGACAATGCCCTACGCCGTCTTGCGCTCGGCTTCGGCTACCGGCAAGTAGATATCGAACTGCGTGCCTTTGCCCGGCTCGCTGTGGAAGCGAATATCGCCATGCATAGCGAGCATGATCTTCTGCGCGCCAGAGAGGCCCAGACCTGTGCCACCGTGCTTGGTGGTGAAGTAGGGCAGGAAGAGCTTCTTTTGATCTTCTTCGGAGATGCCCGCTCCGGTATCTCGTATCCAGATATGAATGTTCTGCGCTTCGCGCCGGCATCCGACCGTCAACTGCCCGCCTTCCGGCATTGCCTGGGAGGCGTTGATGATGAGATTGGTGAAGACGCGTCGCAGGTCGGCGGCGTTGGCATTCACTGGTGGGACGTCGCTTAATTCGCGCATCAACTGCACGCGATGGCGACGATGGCGCAAGTGCTCGGTGAGTTCCAGCGCATCGTCGAGCAGAGCGCGAACGCTGACGCGGGTCAGGTCTCCGGTGCCACTGCGGACATAATCACGAATACGCGCAATGATCCCGGTGCCATGTTCGACGGCGCTGCGAATCAGGCGCAGCAGGGCTCGTCGCTGTTCCAGAGGGGGCTCCGGCTCGGCCTGTAACAGCACAACTGCGTGTGAAATTGTTTCCAGAGTGTTGTTGAAGTCATGAGCGATGCCGGCTGCCACCTGCCCGATGGCAAGGTGCCGCTCCATATCTGAGAAGCGGTTCTGCAGTTGCGTCAGTTCCGTAATATCGCGTGCGATCACCAGCGCTCCCACGGTCTTCCCGGCCTGATCACAGATCGGGTTTGCCGAGATGAGCAATTGCACCTCTTTGCCGGTGATGGGGTCACGCACGGCTCGCTGCTCCTCCCGCACCGTCTCGCCGTTAAGGGCGCGATCCACAACTTTCCTGCGAAACCGGATTGCCTCGCCCGGAGCGTCCATCAATTGTGCGCGGATTTCCGATAAGCGGCGGTGGCGCAATTGCTCCGGCGTGCTGGCGAACAAGCGCGCGGCCGATTGGTTCAAGTCGATGATACGGCGATCGGTGTCAATGATCATCACTGCATCAGGCATGCTTTCCAACAGTGTGCCGATTTCGACCTGCCGCGTCGGATTGAGTTTTTCCTGGCGTCCTCTTCGTTCCACCAAATACACGTTGGCTGCCAAGAAAGGAGCCAGCCGCGAACCCAGCTCCAGCAGCCGCAAAAGCGATGTGAAGTGATGCAGCATTCCTGTTTACCGGACGCACTTGCGCAAAAGCCGATCTGGACTGGAGCTTTCAGCTGTGCAGTGCTGAGATGTAGGATGAACTGTTTTCTACAGTGGATGCCGCAGGACTATTCCGACGCTGCCCGCGCCGTGTTCTTCAGGAGTTCATTGACAATCGTGACTAATTCTTCCGGATTAACGGGCTTTTCCAGATAGAGATCCGCCAGCGGCTCGGCCGCTTGAAACGCTTCTGCGACGTACCCGGACACGACTACAACCGGCAGGGTGGAATGATTTTTCGCGGCCTGAACTACTGCACGCCCCACATTGTCACCCAGACGCCAATCGGTCACGACTGCGTCGTAGCTATCGTGCTCGAGCTTTTGAATCGCGTCCTGCGCCGACGTGGAAGCCGTTACTTTGTGGCCAGCAGCTTCCAAAATGCGGCATTTCAGCGTAACGACGTTGGGCTCATCGTCAACGCAAAGAATTCGTGCCATAGCCGAAACCTCGCGCTCTGCGACCGGTCCTTAGAACAATGGCGCTTAACTCCAGAAGAATCAACGGTATATTCTTAGACGACTACTGGAGGCTGTCAAATCAGACCTACTCCGTCTTCTGCTTTGATGCCAAAAAATGTCTCCGCGCATACAACCCGGACATTTTTTATGCCCAAAGGGTCGCCCAGCCTCGATCCGTAACTTGGACCGCGCCTGGAATCCTTAAAGTTGAAGCTTTCAGCGTCCTCTATAGTTTCTTGCCAACCGATTTTGCCTGCGTGAACAGCAGCAGGTAGTCCGGACCGCCTGCTTTGCTATCGGTCCCAGACATATTGAAGCCGCCAAACGGGTGCGCGCCAACGATCGCCCCTGTGCACTTACGATTCAGGTACAAGTTGCCGACGTGGAACTCACGAATCGCTCGTTCCAGCTTCTTGTCGTCTCCGCTGTAAACTGCGCCGGTCAATCCAAACTCCGTGTCGTTGGCAATCTCGAGGGCGTGATCGTAATCCCGCGCCTTAATGACAGCCAGCACAGGCCCGAAGATCTCTTCCTGCTCCAACTTCGATTTCGGCTTCAGGTCGGCAATGACGGTCGGCTGGACGAAGTAGCCCTCTTTGCCCGCAACGCGCTCACCGCCTGTAATCAGGCGGCCATCTTTCCTCCCATGCTCGATGTAACCGAGAATCGACTTCATCGAACCTTCGTTGACCACGGGACCCATGTTCGGATTGTCTACAGGGTCACCGAGCGTGATCTTCTCGACCCGCGCTTTGAGCTTGTCAAGAAATGTGTCATAGATCTTTTCATGCAGGATGAGCCGGGAACATGCGGAACATTTTTGACCGGAGAATCCGAATGCGGAGACTGCCACGCCCTCGACCGCAGAATCGATGTCAGCATCCGCCTCAACGATAATGGCGTCTTTACCGCCCATTTCCAGGATCGTGCGCTTGATCCAGATCTGGCCTGGCACCTGCTCGGCAGCAACCTTGTTGATGTGTAATCCGACTTCACGTGATCCGGTGAATGCGATATAGCGCGTCTTCGGATGCGCGACCAGCGCATCACCAAAGCTGCCACCCGCTCCGGGACAGAAATTCACCACGCCTGGAGGCAGGCCGCACTCTTCGAGAATGGAGACGAAGAAGCGCGCTATGGCCGGCGAGTCGCTCGATGGCTTCAGGATGACGGTATTGCCCGACACGATGGATGCTAATGTCATTCCCGCCATGATTGCGCCGGGGAAATTCCACGGCGGAATCACGATACCCACGCCCAGCGGAATGTAGAACAAATAATCACGCTCGCCCGGCAGTTGCACCGGCGCGTCGGCTGTCGCCAGCCGCAAGGCTTCATGAGCGTAGAATTCGGCGAAGTCGATGGTCTCCGCCGTATCGGCATCGGCCTCGGCCCAATTCTTTCCGACCTCGTACACCATCCACGCGCTGAATTCGAACTTGCGCTCGCGGATGGTATGCGCGACTTTCAGAACGAATTCCGCACGCTCCTGCCAACTGGTGTGGCTCCAGGCCTGGAATGCTTTCTGTGCCGCTTCCATCGCTGGCTCGACATGCTCTTTGCCGGCTTTCTGGAAAATGCCGACCACCTGGCTCGGGTGTGCCGGGTTCAAAGATTTGATCTTGTCGGACGTCTTGCTTCGTTTGCCGCCTATCACCAGGTCGTACTCGCGCCCAAGCTCGCCGCGTACTTTCTCCAACGCAGCTTTCATATTCCGCGCGTTTTCGGGACGGCTGAAATCGACGGCTGGTTCATTTTTAAAGGGTTGCAGATCGCGTGTGCTGATCTGAGGAGGGGCTTCCACAGTTGCCATAAATAAAGACCTCACGCCCCAGGTGCTCCGGTACCTGAGGCCAAACACCCAATTCTACAAGATTTGCGGGGACTACAAACCCCTTGTCCTGCTTGTGTTACGGCGTACCCATTCAATGACGGCCGAGAAACTGTGACACTATCCGCACACATCGGAAGTAATCTGGAAGGGTCTTCAGCTCCCCGGTATACCTCTACAGCAAGGCGCTTTCTGCCGAGGAGATCGGATGATAAAACGCATTGTTGTGACTGCTGCTGCTCTGGCTATGGCTGCTTCTAGTTGCGCTTTCGCTCAGGCAGCGAAACCGTGCGAAGAGCTGAAGTCCGAGATTGCGCAGAAAATCGAAGCCAATGGCGTGAAGTCGTACTCGCTGGAAATCGTGGAGAAAGAAAAAGACGCGCAAGGCAAAGTGGTTGGCACCTGCGATGGCGGCACGAAAAAGATCGTGTATAGCAAAACGAGCGGAAACCAGAATCAGCAGGAAGCAGCTAACAACAAGCCTTCTGCGCAAGAAAACAAGCAATAGCCTAAGTTTTCGAGTAGCAACTTGAATGGGACCCAGGTTAGCCCAATGGGCTGGGCGAACCTGGGCACCAGTGTCTATTGCAGCGTCGCCTTCGCGGTCAGGGCGATGTCCGCCGATGACGGTCCGACCAGGATGTCGAACTCGCCAGGATCGGCTTTCCATTGCTTGCCAGCTTCGTCCCAGTACTCAAACGCGCGCGGGTTGAGTGTCACGCTGACATGTTTCGTCTCGCCGGGCTTAAGGTCAACTTTACTGAACCCTTTAAGTTCCTTTACTGGACGCGGCACCTTTGCATGCGGTTCGCCGACGTACACCTCGCCAACCTCCATGCCGTCACGCGAGCCGGTATTGCTAACGTCGAACGAAACGGTCACGTCCTGCCCTTGTTTGAAGTCTGCAGGCGAGACTGACAGGTTGCTGTACTTGAACGTGGTATACGAGAGGCCGTAGCCGAATGGGAACAGCGGCTTGATGCCATCTTTGTCGTAATGACGATAGCCAACGAAGACACCTTCGCTGTACTTCACTGCCTTCGGATCGCCTAGCACATTGGGGTAATAGCTCTTGTAACTCGAGCTGTCTTCCCAGCGACGGTCGAACGTGGCCGGCAATTTTCCCGAGGGACTGTACTCGCCAAACGCCAGTTGCGCGAACGCGGTTCCGCCCTCCTGTCCCGGATACCAGGCTTCCATGATCACCGGTACCAGGTCGATCCACTTGGTCATATCAACTCCACCGCCTGAGGTGATCACGACGGCTGCCTTTTTATTTGCGGTGGCCATCGCCTGGATGAGTTCATCCTGTCCGAGCGGCAGAGCAAAGGTGCGGTCCGAACCTTCGCTTTCGTTCGTCGGATCGAACCCGGTAAAGACCAGCACCGCATCGGCCTTGGCCGCCAATTGCTTCGCCTCGGGATCGACAAACTCATCCGACTTGATCATGCCGAAACCAACGCCATCCCAAAAATCCTTCTTTGAAAATTCGAGCACGATCTGGTGTGGTTTTCCGGCCTCGAAGTTTACGGTCTTTTCATCGATTGCGGCCTTGGATGTTCGTAGGATTTGTTTCCCGTCGAGCATCAGTTTGTAGGCGCTGGCTTCGCCCCAGCGCGCTACATACAGCCGATACTCGCCGGACTTGGCAGGCTGAACTGTTGCCGTCCAGCGCGCGGTCATCGGTCCGTTGCCGACCGAGAAATGCTGCCGCGGATCCAACTTGATGCTTTGCTCGGGCCGCGTGATAACAGGTGCGCCGCTCCAGTTCGCATTGTTGTAGTACTGCGCGGTGACGGCCATCCAGCCGCCAGTCGTCGGTGATGTGTATTCGGTATTGTCGATGAGCTGTTCGATACGCGGAGAGCCCTGGTTGTAATAGACAGTAACGTTCGGTTCGACATAGTTGCTGACGCCTTCCAGGAAACTCACCGTTCGGAATGGCTCAACCTGCGCTGACCCGCCACCCACGGGAACTCCGGGATAGGCATCAGGGCCGACTACCAGGATCGATTTGATGGCTGATTTATCCAGGGGGAACACATTGCCATCGTTCTTCAATAGCACCATGGCTTCGCGTGCAGCTCGCAACGCAACATCTGCATTCTGTGCGTTGTAGGTGGAAATGTTCGGATCAGTCTGATCGCGATCGAGCCAACCGTTCTCGACGGCAAGCCTCAGGATGCGCCTGACCTTGTCGTTGATGGTCGCCTCGCTCACTTTCCCTGACTTGATCGCAGGCAGCAGGTTCTTGCGATTCATGAATTTGCCAGAGGGCATTTCCAGATCGAGACCGCCATTCGCGGCTGCAACGCCGTCGTAGGTGGCATCCCAGTCGGACATGATGACGCCTTGAAATCCCCAATCTTTCTTCGCAACCTGGTTGTTGATGAAGTCATTCTGGGTCGCATGCGTACCGTTGATCAGGTTGTAGGAATCCATGATCGAGCCGACATGCGCTTCCTTTACAGCCGCCTCGAATACCGGAAGGTAGATTTCGCGCATCGTGCGCTCGTCGATGATCGAATTCGTATTATGGCGGTCATACTCCGAGTTGTTGCCCATGTAATGCTTGATGGTGGCACTCACGCTTTGTGCCTGCATGCCCTCGATGTAGTTCACGGCAATGCGAGAGGCGAGATAGGGGTCTTCGCCGAAATACTCGAAGTTGCGTCCGTTCATCGGGGCACGATAGATATTCACTCCTGGTCCGAGCATGAAGTGCACGCCACGTGCACGGGCGTCGCGTCCGATTCCTGCGCCAACTTCTTTGGCGATTTCAGGATTCCAGGTCGCGGCCAGCCCGATTCCTGCCGCATATGTTGTCGATGGCCCATAATTGCGCACGCCGATAGGACCGTCGGACATCTTCAGCGCCGGCAAGTTCAGACGCGGTATTTCGCGAACGTAGAATCCACGTACCCCGCCGATGTAATCGATTTTTTCGTCAAGTGTCATTTTGCTGAGGATGGAATCAACCCTCTGATCAACTTCCGCGGGAGATAATCTGGTTTGTCCGAAAGAGACTAAGGAAAAGAGCAGGAGAGCGAAGACAGCAACTGCGCGTCGCAGATTTCGCATTTTTTACCTTGGCTGTAAAAGAAGTGTGGCGTGAGGCGCGAGAGCGCCTTTGTTACTCAGCGTTCTCGAAGCCCACCGCCTGCAAACGGCACGAATCCTAAATCGATTCAGTTGAGATGGCAACAATGTTTGGGTAGATTGAGTGGTTAAGTGATCGGGTCATTGAGCCATTTCGGAAATGCGTAATTGGAAAGAGCTCGCATCGCGCGTTGTATCCGGCAAACGAGCTGGACGCTGCGACTCAATATCTTGCAGCCATCCTGTCCGACTTCTTGATGCTCTTCTTGCCTGCCGTTCTCTTCTTCGGACTTTCTGGCCAGCCGAGGATTGGTTCGCCGCGCATCAGCTTCGGACGGAATCCACGCGAGCCAAACCAGAATGCTCGAAGACGGCGCAGGTCGGCCTTCCATTCTGCACTTTCCGACTGCAACGAGTTCCTTTTTTCAGCCATTTCAAGAAATCGCTACGGCATCTACTTGAACTCAACGGTCACTAATCGTGCGGGTTGTCCGGACCCCGGCACAACACTCGCAAGCTGATCGGCGCCGAGCCAGAACACATCGCCTGCCCCCAGTTTCTTCTCGGCGGCCGCCGTGGGTTTCACCGTGAACTGGTTGAGGGCAACAATAAGAATCGGACCACCGGTAGCGTCAATGCTATATGCCGAGGGCGCGATAACCGAATCTGCTTCCACCGCGTCCGTTTGCAGATTCTGTGCTTTCACAAACGTCACTGCACCACCGATAGCTCCACTAGTCGGTGCGCAAACCGTTCCCGCTCCCTGCCCTGCCCATGTCGCGCCGCACATGGCCTTCGTACTCGGCTTCTTTACCTCGATCGTGATATTCACGAACGGCGTGTCTGCGAGATTCGTGACTTTATCTGCGAAGCCGCCCTTAGTAAAGCGGACCTGTCCATCGCTCAATTTCACTTGAGCAGGCGGTCTGCCTTGCAGGTCGTTGCTGATGTCGCCTGCGCCAATCTGCACCCACACGTAATCGTGATCGTGCTGGTGCACCAGCGTGGATTGCTTGGGAAGGACGACCACGTGAAAGACGCGTGTGTATTGATTGTCCAGAACCTGCTGATGGTGCGACTCGTCTCCGACCGGGACGGGTTTGTCCTGCGCGCAGGCGAGCGTTATGAGAAAACAAAACGCCGCAAAAGTTGCTACAGCTTTCATGAGACGGAATTCTATCCGCAGAAGTCGGTAACTGCGTAATTAAGATATTCTGCGAATGCAGGGCAGCTCGAAATACTCCAACCAACATGCCAAATTCACGTTCCGAAGAACTGCATCCACAAATAAATGATGGTTGCGGCAGTCGCCCCTCCAGTGGCTGCGCCAACCCAGAAGTTCTGCAGGCGTGAGTTGGTGGTGCGCATCACCCGACGATCGTTGGAGATGATCAGGATAAAGATGAAGATCGGGATCGTTAGCACACCTGCCAGGATCATCGACCAGTAGAGCGCCTTCACCGGGCTCATGTGGATGAAGTTCAACAGACCCGCAACCAGCATCGCCGCCGAGATCAGGAAATAGAAGCTTTTCGCTTCCCACGGGTTCTCGCTCAATCCGTAGCGCCAGCCCATGGCCTGCGCCAGGTCGTAACACATGGAAGCAACCAGCACCGGAATGGCCACCAGCCCCGATCCGATGATGCCGATGGAAAACAGCACAGGACCCCAATCGCCCACCACCGGGCGCAACGCTTCCGCGGCCTGGCGGGCCGTCATGTCGGTGGGATGGGCAAAATGCAGCACCGAAGCTGATGCCACCATCACGGAAATCGCCAGCATGGCCGTCACCAGGGTGGCAGCATAGGCGTCCGCCTGGTGAGGTTCGTGCTCGGGATCCGTTCTGGAACTGGTCTGCCAGAGCACAATATAGGGCGTGAGGAATGAACCGAACAGCGCCACGATTCCCTGCACCATGTTCGATCCGCTGCCCATGTGTGGAGTGAACATGTTCTTCAACAGTTCAATGATCGGCGGCCCGGTAATGATTGCTGAAGCCACGTAGATGTAAAGCGGCGCCGATACGATCACGAGTGCAAGGGTGATTTTCCGATAATCGCGGAAGATCAGGATATACCAGACACTGAAGGCAATGGCTGCCACAAAGTACAGCCGGTTTACCCCCAGTATTATCGAGAACGCCTCCGTAACCGCCATCATGTCAGCGACAACGACGCAGAGGTTGATGATGATGGTGATACAGGCGCCAATTACTGCGAGCGGCTTACCGTAGTTCTCGCGGACCAAGTCGAGCACCCCGCGGCGGGTTTCAACCCCGATCCGGGCGGTAACTGAGAACAAGGCCCATAGAAAAGGGATGCAGAGCACCACGACCCACAACAATGAATATGAATAGGCAGCACCGATTACGGTTGCGGTCACTACTGCCGAGGGATCCAGGTTCGACGAGCCGCTAACAATGCCGGGCCCGATCTGCCAGAACCTGCGCCACAGAGGATGCCCGTTCGGTGGAGCGGGATCGGGCGGAAACTCCAGGACGCGTCCTCTTCCGCGATCTGCAGGACTACCTTTGCGTGGCTTTTCAGGTTTCAGGAAATTCACGGGTCAGGTTCGGCTTCGATTTCGTTCGGGCGTATTCCTCCCGAATGAATGTAGGACGCCAAACCTAAGCTGCAGGTTGGAAACGTTAGTTTTGGTATCAGGACTCTTTAACAGGTACTAAGGTATGTCGGGTAATCCCCGGGTCAGTTCGCGCTCGATCTTTCGCTCGTGCCAGAGCCTCAATGGCCGGGTATAGGTGATGATGCCGAATGCGGCGATGGCGGCCAACAGCAGAGCGCTGCTGATCCAGACCAGCGCCACTGAGGCTTTGGTCTGCGCAATACGCGCGATGATTTCTGCATTGCGCGGCGTCAGGACCAGCGCCAAAGCGAGGGTCATCATTCCCAACCCGGCGAGCAGGCCGGTGATGTTCTTCGCCCACTTGCCCTTTTCGTGATACTCGGCAAACAGGCCGAAGCCATAGAGGATCAGGCCCGCAATGATGAAGAAGTTCGCGCCCGCCGCGATTGCCAACCGGAGACTCATGCCTGATAAGACGCCGATTGAGAACAGCAGGTTGGAAAAAGCGAAGCGTGCCGGCGAGACTCACTCAGATTGAGTTTATGGGGAAGAACGGCACTTCATCGCCAAGATTTGTGAAAAGCCAGCGGGTCGAGGTCATCTACCAACCTGAAGACTCAAACCCTGCGAAAATCAACACATTTCTGGACCTTTGGGCTCCTCCCTTATTCGTAGCAATTTTCGGCAGCATATTTTCGGCCATCGGTTTCGCCTTCTTCTTCATGCGATGGAAGCCGCGGCATACGGCAGCCGATCTGCGAGTCCACGGTACACCGGTATTGGCTGACTATGAGCGGGTTGCGGTGAATCGTGCCGCCAGCCAGCACCTAGTCCGGATTCAGAGACGCAGTGCGAAAGGGGGATGGCCACTTCTTCACTCGCAAGATTAGGACACCACAGGACCGGATGCGCAGCGTTATCGAGAGAATGGGCGCGGCCGGAGGGTGACCGCGCCCAGGAATTGCACTTCAATTCTTCGGAGAAGCTGGCTTGTTTTCGGCTGAGCTTTGCAGCTTCGGGGTTGCCGGTTTCTCAGCTCCGGTATCGATCTTCACCGTCTTGAGGATGGCGTTGAGGCGATGCATTACCTGGTCAGGATCTATTTCTCTTGCCAGGCCGTCGTTCTCGGTCTTAACGCCGAGTTCCATCTCGTAGCAGGTGTCATTGGAAAAAGCGACGTAGTTGCGAGTCTTGGACGCGCTACCACGGCCGCCGCTTGCCTGCTCTGTCCAGCGGAAATCGACGCCGTTGATCGTCTCCATTTGGAGCTTGGCCGGGTCGGCCGAAAGCGACGATGTGCATTCCTGCTCGCTCATATCCTGATTAAGACTGAGCAGGAAGTAGCCGCTCTTGAAATCGGTGTCAGGATAAAAGCCCTTAGGCACTTCGACGCGCGCGAGAGTGAACTGCCCTTCATGCCCATCGGGTTTCGGGCGAAGAGAAGTATCGCCGTTGGCGATGGTCTTGGCATTCACATACGAATACTGCCACGGATAGACGAACGAGATGCCATAGTCGCGGCTCCTATAGGTGAGGAGTTTCGCGGCGGGTTTTGTCACCACCGAAGGTTTGCTGACTTCCGCGACGGCAACCGTCTTTGGACCCGCTGGTTCTGTCACGGCCATTGCGACCGGTCGAACACTCCCACTGGCGGGTTGCGACACCGCTGCGGGCGGTTTCGGCTTGCTGGTGCAGGCCGATGCTGCAATGACTGCACCGAGCGTTGCCAGCAAAATGACTTCGTAATGCTTGCGATTGGTTGACTGAGTGAGCTCTTGGCCGGGTTTCATAAGCGCCTCCTTGGGGCAACCTTGGATGTGCACGAGGGAAGCCAAGGTCATGCGCATTGATTTCGTTGGAGTTGCAGGTGGCGAGCGATTCGTGTGCGTGTTGCGCTGAATACGGTGTGTATGCACGAACACACTACCAACGCAACTCGACCCGCCGCTGCACGTATCCATTCCCGTGCGGGAAGCTGATTCGAAGCACGCCACCTTCCTGTTGCGCGCCTTCGATCGCGAGTTTCACCTGCCGATTGAACCGGATAGGAAGATCGAGCACGGTGCCGCCTGGAGCCGCAAGGAGAAGTGTCATTCCGTTCGAGGTTACCTGTTCGAGGACCTTCGGATGAGACGTGATCGCGCCGGGGAATGGCAACGACGTTGGCCATCCTACTTCCACTGCGGGCAGCTTGAGTTCCGTAGTCACGCGTGTCGTCACCGGACGGGCACAGTTGCTGGTGGTGACCACGGGTTCCGGATCGAGGCAAAGCACCACCGGAAGGTGAGAAGAAACCTCCGCCTGCAGTACACCGCTTCGCCTGGTAAGTGTTATCGTCAGGCTATTGTCGCCAAATTGCACATGATCGAGTTCCGCGCGGTCCCATTCCGCTGGTAGCGAAGGATTGAGCCGAATCCGATGATGCAGAGCGTCCACTTCAAGTCCAAACAAGCCGCGCACCGCAGGCGTAAATACCATTGCCGACGACCACAACTGATGCGAACTGCTGCGTCCGAAAGGAACGAAGAACTCTCCCGAAAGAAGTTCCGTCACAGCACCCAGGTCGTTTGCGAAGGTCAGGTCGGCATTCTCGCGCATGTGGGCATAGGCCGAAAGCGTGCGCCCGGTGCGGTACTCCGCCATCGAGACCCATCCTGTATAAAGCGGCCAGACAGATCCCTGGTGATAGAGCAGCGGATCGTAATGACTGCTGGTGGGGCTCAGGCTGCGCGTTCCCCAGTCGGTGGAGAACTCCTGGGAACCCCATCGAGAAAACATTGTCCCGGCATCGGGCAAGCCGTACGTCCCGCTCCACCATGCGACGGAAGGAAAGATGGTGGGTGAAGTATCGAAGCTCCCGTCGGCGTTGCGGCTAAAAGCGTAAAATCCGTCGCTTTGTCGATAGGTGGCCAACTGGCCGCGAATCTCCTGAGCCGTAGAAGCGGCAGACGATGACAGTGCGGAGTCATTCATCAGGGCCGCCAATCGCGACATCGCCTCGCACGATTGTTCGTCGAGTGCACCGAGATAAAGTTCCTGGTGCGGTGGCCCGGACGCCCATTCCTCAACCCAACCTGTTCCCTGGCTGTTGTCGTACACACCACGATCAGTATGACTGCGCTCGAATTGATAAGCCTTTTTCAAACTCTCCCAGTTCGTCCGAATGAAATTTAAGTCTGCACTGGAGCGTACATAATCGTCCATCGCCATGATGTACAGTGGCGTGGAATCGGCGGCGGCATAGAAGTATGGTGTGGTTCGCCAGTGCGCGATGTCTTCGGCGTTCGCCCACTCGTGCATGATCTTGCCGTCATCGCGCTGGCGGCGGATCAGGAACATCAACGCTGTCCGCGAGAGCGCGAAATCGCCTTCGCTGTGAAGCGCATACGTCGACCATAGCGTGTCGCGTCCAAAGAACCATCCAAAACCCGGACGTGAAGAAGCCCCGGATTCGTACCAACCAGCCGCTAATCCAACTTCGTTGTTCCAGCGCGCCTGCATCTGATCGATGGCGACTTCGGCCCAGCGCAACTCATCGTCAAATTGCCTGTCGGGAGTTTCCGACGTCAAACGGTGATCGAAAAAGTGCGCCCAGTAGTCGCGAGTCTGCTCGTAAAGCAATGGCAAAGCAGAATTCGTTTGCAGGATGTGCTGCCCAAGATTGGTGTACTCCTGCGGAGTCCCCGGACTCTTCCCGTCGGGAAGCGCAAACAGAACGGGAAAGTACGATCCTGCATCGCGCTTTGGATCGAAGGCAATTCGGAACTCTAAGGGATAAGAATGCGGCCGCTCCTGATACGGCGGCAGGATCCCATGGTCAGCCCGGGGCATTGCGATCATCGCGTAATGCTCCGCATTTTCGGTGTGGAGCACGTAGCAGTCTCCCCACTGCACTTTCACCCACTCCGCCGACGGATGTCCGAAGTTTGATGCCGGCCACTCACGCACAAGGTCCGGTTCGAAGAAGAAGTGAATTGTTCCCGGGCGGGTGGAATTGATCTCGAACATTACCACCACGCCCTGCGTTCCTGCAGGCGTATTGCGGGGCGCAAAGATGTGCTCCTTAACGACTATTGCGGCGTGAGCAAAGGTAATTGTGGTGTGGTCGGGATATACGTCGATGCTCGATGAAAGAGCGTTCACGTCGAGCGGAACATCATAATTCTGCAAGTCAGCCTGAATCCGTAGACCATGCAGCAGCTTCATCGGGAATTGCCAAAGCTCGAACTCACCGGACTGAGATCCAAACGCGGCTCCACGATCGCCCGCAACGGTGAACGGTTGGTTCGGCGATGCGATCTGATGAATGTGCAAGGGGCCTTCGCTGAGCGGAAAGCGCGGCACCGGCTCGAGCTTTTGAGCCTGCAATGCGACGGCGGGAAGGCAAAAAACGGCAAGAGCGGCGGCAGCAACTCGCGAGAGAGTTTTCATCGATATGTAGAACGAAAATAAAGTGCAGGCAGTCTTTTTCAGGCTGCACCGTTAAGAGTTAGAAACTATACCGCAAAGCGAACGGCATGGTGCGTGGAAAGGACTTCGCACGACGAACTGACCTCCGAAAGAGCGCCTTGATCCTTCATTGGCTGAAAGGAATCGTGGTGCTGATTTTTAATTGTTAGGTGATAATTACTGCCGCTCATTCGTGCAAGTTGTCCGCTGGCAACATCGATGCGCGAAGTTGAGCCCGGTACATGCTCTCGCGGAGTCGTTCAATGCGAACCGTGTTTTTGGTGTTGTTTCTCTTTATTTCGGTGTTAACGAATTTTGCGCAAGCGCCAGTCCCCGCGAAGAGTCAAGTAGATGACGTTCTCCAATACATCGCAAACGGTTGGACAGCGCTGTCCCGCTCCGATCGCGAGTGCGATACATTCGTCGATAAGCGCAAGCAGCAGCAACTCTCGGTGCTGTACTTCCCTGCCGGCGAACCTTTGCCGTCTCTGGCCGCCGATCTCGTGAAGCGCTGCAATCTTCAGGTCACCCAATTACCCCAGGTCATCACAGGACCGGGGCAGTTCAAGGCAAACGCCGAACTCAAGCCTGGCGTTCTCTTTCTCCCGAATCCGTACGTTGTCCCTGGCGGTTTCTTCAACGAAATGTATGGGTGGGACAGCTATTTCATCATTCGGGGATTGCTGGAAGACGGCAAGATCGATCTCGCGCGCGGGCAGGTGGAGAATTTCTTTTATGAAATCGAGCACTACGGATCGGTCCTAAATGCGAACCGCACGTATTTCCTCACTCGCTCGCAGCCGCCGTTCTTAAGCGAGATGGTCATGGCCGTCAACTCCGCGGAAAAGCAGCAATCGCAGCAGGACGACAAGGCATGGCTCGCGAAGGCGTATCCCTACATCATTCGCGATTGGAAGATGTGGACTTCCGGAGAACATCTTGCTGGAAACACAGGACTGTCGCGGTACTTTGATTACGGCAGCGGACCGTCTCCGGAACTGTCGCAGTCGGGCGATCCGTATTATGCGGAGATGATCACCGCGGTATTTGCAGGCGATCTGCACACGGACTATCTCGCAACGGACGGAAAATGGAGTGGCCCGGCTTACAAATTCCAGGTATGCAATGACAGCCCGTCCGATCAGACGTGCGCGAAAACCACTCGCTTGCTATTAACCGACGACTACTACGAGGGCGACCGAGCGATGCGCGAGTCGGGCTTCGATGTATCCTCGCGCTTCGGTCCCTACAGCGGCCACACGCATCACTATGCTCCCGTGTGCCTGAACAGCTTGCTGTATCAAACGGAGGAGAATCTGGAGAGCATCGCAACAATTCTCGGAAAGAATGATGATGCGAAACATTGGGGCGAACGTGCACGTCATCGGTCTGAGCTGATGAACAAGTATTTGTGGAATCCGCAGAAGGGAATGTACTTCGATTACGACTTCATGGCGGGGAAGCAATCGAACTACATTTATGCAACCACGTTTTATCCCTTGTGGGTAAAACAGGCTTCAACGGAACAGGCGCGTGCAGTCGAGAAGAATGTGAAAGTGTTCGAGCAACCGGGCGGCATTGTTATGAGCACGGTCGATACGAAGCTGCAGTGGGATTATCCATACGGATGGGCACCTATTAATCTTATTGCGATAGAAGGTTTGCGCAAGAACGAAGACGATGCCGATGCGAATCGCTTGTCCAGGCATTTTCTGTCAATGATCGTCGATAACTTCCACAAAGATGGGACGATCCGCGAGAAGTACAACGTGGTTACACGCTCCGATGAGCAGGACATCGCGGTTGGTTATCACGTAAACGTGATCGGGTTCGGCTGGACCAATGGATCGTTCCTGGTGCTTTACCACGAACTGCCACAACAGCAGCGTACCACCCTGGCATCGACAGCTTCGGGCGAGTAGATGGGCCGCGGCGGAAACCCGGCGAATTTGCAGGTCGCTAGAACTGCCGCGCGAATGAACCTGCCAGCACACGGTTAGAATCGGATTCGAGCACGAGTGCGTTGTTCGTGTCCACGATGTAGAAGATCAGGGTGGCATTCGGCAGAGTCGGCGAAGTCGCCAAGATAGTCGCAATCCCGCGCCCATTACTAAGCGCCACGGTAAACGATCCGATCTGAAGCTCCGCGTTGACGGACACACCACTGCTGCTGGCCGTATCCAAGGTACCCGACAGTGCGCCCTGAGTGTTCACTACCAGGCTGCCATTCACCGCCTCAGGCGTAGTGGCGTTGGCTTCGTAGCCGGAAAGACCCATCGTCAAATCTCCGGCAAGGGAAAAGACGCTCGGCGCCGAAATGGTCTGCTGGAGCGCGAGTCCCTGCTCCACAGCGGCGCCGTCTGCCTCCAGCACGACGAATCCGCCTCCAGCGATCGGATACATCACGTAGGTGGCGGTCACTCCGTTATTCACGGTCCAACTGACTGTCGTGCGCCCCGTGCCGGGATCCGTAACGAGATAAGAACCTTGCGTGTCGAACACCGTCTGGGTCACGCCATCAAGCTGGCGGTTAGTAATGCCAGAAGTGCCATTCATGGTGAATAAACCGCCAACTGCGTTGAATACCGTCCCTTTGAACCCGCTGACGGTGAATGCCACCCGCTCGTTAAAGCTGGACGCTGAAAATGGTCCGGCAGCCTGTCGGTACAGATCCCCGCCAGCAAGCTGCACTCCATCGGTCTCGACGATTTTCAAATGCGTGCTGTCGACCGTGTAATACACGAATGTCTGATTACCGAAGCTGCTGGCAAGCGTCAGCGTGCCACGGCCTGTTGCAGCAGGAGGCGTGTAGCTTCCGGTGCCGGTAAATTTTGAGGTCACGGTGCCTCCAACGACCGCGTCAGCCAAGGCACTCGTAACGGTTGAAGTGCCGTCTGTGGCAAGGCTGCCGACCATCGCAAACGCGCTAGCGGTGCTTCCCGTCGAAGCGCCCGCCAGGCGCAACGAGTAGCCGCCATTCATCGCCGCTGTTGCGGAATTCTGGCGGTCGAGCGTGCCTGTTTCGGTGATTCCGCTGGCTGTAAGGCGCGCGACGTAGATTTTCTGGTTGGTCGCCGCAGCAAACTGCCAGGCGATAGGGCCTTGGCTGGTTTGCACGACAGCGGTTCCGCGTCCATCGGAACTCATGGTGTACGTGCCGCCCGTAATTGCGACAGGACCAGCAACTGTGCCACTTTGATCGAAGCTACCCCCGGTGATGTTTCCAATTCCATCCAGACTGATGACACCGGCTTCCGCACCGAATCCTGAGACCGCGCTGCTGGCAAATCCGAATACGTAGGTTCCCGCAACGGTGGCATTGGAGATTTGAATCGTCGCGGTTGTGTTTGCGGGCTGAGCACTTCCGTCGGCCATCGTAGCGGTGATAACAACCGTGCCTCCCGGAGGGGGCGAAAGCGGCGCCGTGTAAATCCCACCGGATGTAATCGTGCCGCAGCCATTAGTCACGGTGCTCGGGCACTGCACGCTCCACGTGGGCGTCACCGGCTGTTCGAGAACCGTTGCGGCGAATCCCTGCTGGGAACCTGCTGCCAACGTAGGAGCGCTGGGCGAAATCACAATCTTGGGCGGGGTCACCTGGACTGTTGCAGTGGCCGTCTTCGTATTGTCTGCAGCAGAAATCGCGGTAATCGTAACCAGTGCGTTCGAAGGAACCGAGTTCGGCGCGGTATATAGACCGCCGGTGCTGATGGTTCCGTAGGTAGAGTTCCCTCCAGCCACGCCGTTCACTTGCCAGGTGACATTCGTATTCGTCGAAAACGTGACCTTGGCCGTGAACTGTTGTGTCGCCTGAACGGCGACATCGGCATTGGAAGGCGTAATCGCAATCGCATCTGCGATGGTCACCGTCGCGTTCGCAGTCACTGTTGTATTTGCATCGGGGACGGCGGTGATGGTAACGGTGCCCGATCCCGGAATTGTCGTAGGAGCCGTATAAACGCCAGCGGTGCTGATCGTGCCGTAAGTGGTATTTCCACCAGGAATGCTGTTGACTTGCCAGGTGACGTTCGGATTCGAGCTGTTGTTGACGGTCGCGGTGAATTGCTGAGTCTGACCCGGAGGAACCGTCGCCGTAGTAGGGGAAACAGAAACGGAAAGCGAACCGCCACCGCAGGCGAACATCAACGCACAAACAACTGTCACAATGGCCAGAGCCAACCGCTTCATGAAATCTCCAGTTCTAGACCGGGCACTACGGGCCTAGCTCCGCGTAGCGTCGGTTTGAACAGTTGAAGAAAACGAAAATCAGCATTGACGTAGCGTACATTGGGCGCGCTAGGGTACTACTGTCAGGGTGGCAGCAGAACTGGTGATGCCTCCGGTACTCGCAGTGATTACCACCTGACCAGGAGCCAAACCTGTTGCCAGTCCGGTGTTATCGATATTTGCAACGCCGCCGAAGCTGTTGTACCAGGTGAAGACCGCCTGGCTGACGGTGTTTCCGCTGGCATCTTTAGCGGTCGCCGTAAACTGCTGTGTCTGACCAACCGCAATGCTCGCGCTGGCGGGTGAGATCGTCACCGAAGAGATCGCCGGACTCACGGTCAAGGTGACTGCCGTGCTGGTGACGCCCGCCGTTGCCGCCGTGATCTGAGTGCTCCCGGCTTTCAGGCCCGTGGCCACACCGGCCTGCGTGATAGATGCGACCCCTGTGTTGCTGCTGGCCCAAGTGAAAGTTTGTCCCGTTACCGTATTTCCGGAAGAATCAAGCGCAGTCGCTGTAAAAGTTTGAGTGCCGTTGATACTTACCGAACTGGTGGCTGGCGTAACGCTCACCGATGCCACGGTAGAAGTACTGGACGACGACTTGCCGCCGCATCCTTCGAGTAGAAATGCTAATAGCAAGAAAGAAGAGACGAGACCGAACCGGACAAACGGTATTCGCTTTCCTGGGAGCATGTTTTAGCAACGCCCTTTGCGTTTCATTTCAGAGTAGGTTTTTCGACCACGTGTAAACACCAAAGCTGTGAATTTGTTGTCATCAGCCTGTAAACCGGATAACCAATTTGACGTCGCTACACCGGACGAGATTACAACTGGTCGAGTTAGCAGTATTCTATCGTGAGCGGGCGCGGCAGTCTTCATGCGTAGAGGGACGTATCATTGACAATCCCGGCGTTTGCCGTGAGATTCTCTTCACGGGTCATCAAAACGAATTTAGAATCTCCGGGTTAAAGCAATTTCTTAAATCGTATACTACTTGCTCCTAGACACGACAGACATTATCCGCGTCGGAATCGTGTAGCAATCCTGTGTGCTCTAGCAGCTTCGCGATGGGGGAGAAGTGCAGCTCCAGATATCGGATTTGGAATCATCTTTTGAATACGAGCAGCTGAGCAATTCCCAGCAAGACGGGAACCGAGTCCCTCCGGCAAGCAAGAACCTGCTTCTGATCAAGGGCAACCGCATGCTGGGTACATTGTCTGTCGTGCCTTTGGTTCTAGTGGCCATTCTTCTGATTGCTTGTGGTGGCGGCAATTCCACCGGGGTAGTCGCGGTCACGATCACGCCCACAACCGCAAGCCTGGGTGCATCGCAAACAGCCACATTCGTGGCCACGGTGACTGGCAGTTCCAATACGGCGGTTACATGGAGCGTAAATGGCGTTTCGGGCGGTAACTCCACTTACGGAACTGTTTCAGCAAGTGGTCTTTACACATCTCCCGCTTCGGTGATCACCACCAGCACCGAGACCGTTACAGCCACCTCCGTTGCCGATACGACCAAATCGGCGTCTGCGACGGTCACTTTGACGCCCTCGACGCAGTCGACCACAAGCTATGTGACGGTGACTCCCATCTCGGCAATTCTGCCGGCGGGCGCGCAGCAAGGTTTTGTTGCCAGCGTCAATTCGGCTCCGAGTAACGTGACCTGGTCACTTGCCTGCAATTCCACAGTGGCGGGCGCATGCGGAACTATCACCTCGGGCGGAGTGTATACGGCGCCCCTTTCTCCTCCCCCAGGCCAGACTGTAAATATCATCGCGACCACGGTCGACAACAGCGCCAGGCCGGGGAACGGCACGGTGACGATCCAGTATTCCAATGCGAGCCTGGCAGGCCGCTACGCGTTTGGATTCTCTGGGGAGAATGGATCCACCCCAGTTGCTGCCGCCGGAAGCATTGTTTTTGACGGGGCGGGTAATATTACGGGCGGAAATGAAGACGTCGCGAATGGCGGAATCACAACAACTGCGATCACAGGCGGAACCTACCATCTCGGTACTGATGGACGTGGCACCGCAACCGTGACCACCGCCGGCGGCAGCATCAGCTGGCAATTCGTCGTGGCAAGCCATTCCAGGATTCTGGCCACTACTTCAAGCAGCGCCAATGGAACACTCGCCGGCAGCCTCGACCTGCAAGACGCAACGCAATTTAGTATCAACGCCGTGAGTGGCGGGTACGCATTGCTGCTGCAGTCGGCCAGTGCCTCGCAAATCTCGTCGGCTCTCGCAGAAGCGGGCTCCATCAATGCGGACGGCTCTGGAACCATTTCAGCGGGCCTGGTTGACGTAAATGTCTCGGGCGGCTCGCAAACAGCTCTTGCTGCAACCGGAACCTACACTGCTCCCGACACGAACGGCCGAGGGACACTGACGATCACAAGCACATTCGGTACACAAACCTTTACGTACTACATCGTAGATGGCACCGCCCTTAAGTTGCTCGAACAGAGTTCGGTCCGCGCGAATTCCGGGTCGGCGGTAAAGCAGGCAGCGGGACCGTTTGCCGCGACAAACATCACCGGAAACTTCGCGACCGCTCTTTATGGTGTGGGAACTTCCGGACCATCCACCCTCGGTGCGCAGTTCAATCTCGACGGCAAAGGCGGAGTCACGGCGACCATCGATTCCAACATCAATGGCAATCCGCAGAGCAACGTCAAGGTGACCGGAACTTATACTGTCACTGACGCGACTACCGGCCGCACTACCATTACTTTGAACGGGACCGGCCAGACCTTTACCCTGGTCGCATACCCGGCGGCAAACCAGGGATTGAGCATCGCCGAGATGGATACAACAATTGCAGCCGGTTCCGGGTATGCGCAACAGAGCTTTGTTCTGAACAGCGCCTCTCTGGCCGGAACTTTCGCCAGTCAACTGGAAGGTACGAGTCTCGGCACCCCCCCCGGCTTTGAGGTGGGCACCGGCTTCCTCGCGTTGAACGGCGGCAGCGCGATTACCGGAACGCTCGACTTGATCCTGAGCGGCACCGCCGCTCCCAGCACGGCAGTTAGCGGCTCCTATTTACTCGATCAGACGGGGCGCATTACGGTCTCGCTGACGACGCCGTCATCCATCTTCAGCACGGCTACTTTGACGTCGTATCCAATCGATCCGCAGCACTTCCTGATGATGGAAACGGACTCTAACCGCGTGCTGGTGAGCTTTTCGCAGAAGCAGTTCTGAGGCGATAGGTTCCGAAGCCGTCCCAAGAAAAAGGGCCACTCCTCGGTGGCCCGTCATTCATAAGAACCTATTGAACGATATTCCTGCCGAAGCGGAAAGTAGGCCCGATGGAAACTCGAATATTATTTTGCGCGCTCTTCAAGATATCGGAAAAGAGATTCACGCGGACGAAATCCATTTGAGTCCGGACGGCAAAGTGCCGCGAAAGGTTCAGGTCGAAACCTCCGCCAACACCGTAGAACACTTCTGTATCGTCCTTCTTCATGCTGGGACCGATCAGGCCCTGCACGATCTGGGTCAGGATCGGATTGTTCGGCTTTGCGGTAACGCTTTCATGCATGCCCCCGATGGAGGGATGGATGAAGAGAGTGACGCTCTTGAAGCGTCTGTACGAGAACTGCGGCCCCCCGGTGAAGGTGAAGGTGGTCGCGTCAAAAGGAGCAGCCAGCACGAAGCCCGGCGGCAGAAGCGGAAGGATCGGGGCCAGCTTAGCCAGTTGCGTAGAGTTCAGGTCGGTCGTGTGCAGGGTGCTGCTGCCCTTGAAATAGCTGAAGTCCAGGCCCAGCGCAGCCCAGGTCCTGACATTGACGCCAAACTGAGTATGAAATCCGTTTTGCTGCAAGCTGAGATTCGGAGAGTACAGATGGGAATAGCCAATAAAGCCATCGTAGCGGCTGACAAAATCCTGTTGTGATACAGCGGGAAGTGCTGCGACTAACAAAAACAGCAATGCTGCAAAAACATTCCAACGCCGCATGAGAGTCTCCTTGCGAATCCTCACCGGATTCGGGCGGATCCAAGGTGGGATTGGGATCAATCGTTCGCAAACTGTCGCCGGATGGCAGCGAGGCTGCGGTCCGAAGTGCTGCGTTAGTTTCCAACAGAGTTGGTACACATCAGTAGAAGAATGTTGGAGAATAGTACGCTGATTCCCGAAACGGCACCCCAAAATCGGGAACTAAACAGCAGCAGGTCGCTCGAAGTAGACTTCCAAAGTACATCTCAAACGTTAGCGAGGTGAATGTGAGCACCAGTCCTACAGAGAAGATTTCCGCCAGCGCGGCCGGAACTATAACTCTTGATGGCGAGCTAACCGTAAATCGCATGGGCTTTGGCGCAATGCGTATCACGGGGCCTGGCATTTGGGGTCCCCCGCAAAATCACGCCGAAGCCATACGCGTGCTGCGGCGTGCTGTGGAGTTGGGCGTAAATTTCATCGACACGGCAGATTCGTATGGTCCTTATGTCAGCGAGGAACTCATTGCAGAAGCATTACATCCGTATTCAAAGGGTTTGGTGATCGCGACCAAAGGCGGATGGGAGCGAGTCGGACCGAATCAGTGGATCCATAATGCATTTCCAGATCACTTACGCGAAGCAATCGACGGCAGCCTGAAACGGCTGAAATTGGAGCGTATTGACGTTTATCAGCTACACATCCCTGATCCACGCGTTTCGCTGGAAAAATCGATCGAGACGCTGGTCAAGGCCAAAGAGCAGGGGAAGATTCGCCTGATCGCGCTGTCAAATGTGACGCGCGAACACATCGAGCGCGCCTTGAAACTGACGCCGATTGCCTCAGTGCAAAACCGCTACAACTTCGACGATCGCGAGTGGGACTACGTGGTGGATTTTTGCGAAGACAAGAACATCGCCTTTATCCCATGGGGACCACTGGCTCAGGGCAGGAGCGCGACTGCGAAACTGAAACAGATCGCTGAGGCGCATGGCGTCAGCCCGATGCAAGTTGCCCTCGCGTGGCTCTTGCAGCGGTCGAAAATCATGTTGCCGATTCCGGGCACGTCGTCGGTAAGCCACCTCGAAGAGGACATTGCGGCATCATCGCTCAAATTGAAAGAAGACGAGTGGGACGACTTGGCGGCGTAGCTCCAAAAGCTACACGAAAAAGGACACAAAATCGGGTAATCGAAGAAACTGCGGCCAGATTCCAGATTACCCGATTACCATTTTCGCGATCACCCGATTACCAAACGCGACAGGCGTTCTCGGGCGCCATCGCCGCTCCCGCTTTGCATCCCCAGGCTTTCTGGAATTCGGGCATGTTACGGACGACGCCGTTTACACGATAGCGCCCGGGTGAATGTGGATCGACAGTTGCCAAGTGCCGCAACTCTTCAGGCCTTTCGTTCTGGCACCAGACGCGTCCCCACGAAAGGAACAGTCGCTGTTCCGGCGTAAAGCCGTCGATCTTCTCCTGAGGCTTATCTCCAATCGTTGTTAAAAGCGCCATCAGCGCCAGGCGCAGACCACCATTGTCTGCAATGTTTTCTCCTTCTGTGAGCTTGCCGTTCAGGTGGACGTCGTCTGTCGCAACGAACTTACCGTATTCATCCGCAATACACTCGCCACGCTGCTGAAAGTTCTTGTAGTCCTGCGGCGTCCACCACATGTGCAGGTTGCCGTGTCCGTCGAACTGCCCACCCTGGTCGTCGAACCCATGAGTAAGTTCGTGGCCGATGACGGCGCCGATGCCGCCAAAATTCACTGCGTCATCAACTCCATTGGCATAAAACGGCGGCTGCAAAATCCCGGCGGGGAAGTTTATGTCGTTCATCAGCGGATCGTAATAGGCGTTGACGGTGGGCGGGGTCATCTCCCACTCCTGCCGATCGACAGGCTTGCCAATTTTGTTCATGCGGCGATTGAAGTCGAATGAATTGGCTCGCAAAGAGTTACCCATGGCATCGCCACGAATGATTTGAAGTTTGGAATAGTCACGCCACTTGTTGGGATAACCAATCTTATTGGCGATGAGTTGGAGCTTGGCTTCGGCGGCCTTCTTGGTTTCGGGTGTCATCCACGAGAGATCCGCGATATCGGTGTGCAATGCGTTCTCAAGAGCGTGCACCATGGCCAGCGTGCGTTCCTTGCCTTGGGAACCAAAGGTTTCTTCCACATAAAACTTGCCGAGATCGAAGCCGAGATCGCCATCCGTAAACTCTACGCAGCGTTTCCAGCGAGGCTTGATTTGGGTTGTGCCCGTGAGCTCTTTGCCAAAGAAATTGAAATTCTCGTCAACGAACGCCGTCGGAAGCAGCGGCGCGGTGCTGTGAATCAACTGCCAGCGCAAGTACGTTTTCCACGAATTGAGTGGTACCGATGCGAGCAGCCCGTTGACGGTCTTGAAGAACTCGGGCGACGCAACGTTGATGGCTTTGACGTCGGGTACATCGGCCGAGACAAAGTACTCGTTCCACGAGAATTTTGGAGAGAGAGCATCGATCTCGGCGGGCGTCATCTTGTGATACACCTTCTCGGGATCGCGACGATCGGCGAGCGTCATGGAGCCCTTTGCCAGCGCCGTTTCGATATCCATCACGGTTTTGGCATCAGCTGCGGCCTTGGCGGCGGGTTCTCCAGCCAGTTCGAACATGCGCTGTACGTGTTTCACGTAGTCTGCGCGAATCTTAACCGACTTGGCGTCGGTCTTGGTGTAGTAGTCGCGATCCGGCAAGCCCAATCCGCCTTGATCGGCTTGCGCGATGACCTGCGTCGCATCCTTAAAGTCCTGGCCCGAGTCAAAGTTAAAAATGGCATTCACGCCATTGTGATGGAGATAACCCAGCAGTTCCGGCAACTGCTTCTCATTCTGCAATTCGGCGACTCGGTCAAACTGGGGCTTCAGTACCCCAATGCCTTTTTTGTCGATCGCCGGCACGTCCATGCAGGAGGCGTAATAGTCACCAATCTTCTGCTGATCGGCGTCGCGCTTCGGGTCGTCCGCCGAATATTTCTCCAGAATCTTGCGAAGGATTTCGAGATTACGATCTTCCAGCTTGTTGAAGCTGCCCCAGCGCGCCTGGTCGGGCGGGATCGGGTTGTTCTTCATCCAATTGCCGCAAGCGAACTGATAGAAATCGGTGCATGGATCGGCTGTATGATCTAACGCGTCGAGATCGAGACCCATGCCTTTGGTGTTTTCGGCTGTTGGCGTTTTAGGAGTGCTGGTTTGTGAAAACGCGAAAGCGGTGGCGAGAACAACGAGCAGAAGAACGAGACGTTTCATGGCACCTCGAACCTTTCCAGACAAACTGAAAAAATGTAATCGCGCCGGCGCAGATACGCAAATCCGAAGCACCCGCCGAGCGCCGAACCCATGCCGGTATGGGATAATCGATGAGTCGGGGCGGGCGTCCTCTGATAGCTGTAGCCCGAGAGTCGGGCGAGCGATCGCGGACATCTAATCAGTGAACTCATGCACAATTCCAGCTTTTTCTTTCAACGTTATGGCTTGACTCAGAATGATCTTGAGCGCTACCTGGGCGCGGCGCTTTCAGCCGGCGGCGACTATGCCGACCTCTATTTTGAGTACCACACCACCACCTCGGTCAGCGTGGATGAGTCGATTGTAAAATCGGCTTCGCGCGGCATTTCGGCCGGATGTGGCGTGCGGGTGATCTCTGGCGAGCGCACCGGCTACGCCTACACCGACGACCTTGCTCCAGAGAAGATCGAGCGCGCGGCCAGAACGGCCGCCCTGATCGCCAGTGGTCCCGCAAAAACGCCGATCGTGGATTTGAAAGAAAAACAGAACCGCGATCTTTATCCGTTGGCTCTGCCTTCGGTTGATGCTGACGTACGAGAAAAAGTTGAGCTGGCAATGCGTGCCGATCGGGCAGCCCGAGCGCATGATCCGCGAATCCGTGAAGTGCGCGTGGGCTATGCCGACGAGTTGCGGCAGATCCTGGTGATCGGGTCCGACGGCAGTTTTGCCGAAGACTCGCAACCACTCGCTCGTATAAGCGTGATGTGCATTGGCAAGAACGAGGGGGGACAATCGTCGCGCGGAAGTGCCGGCGGCGGGGGCCGCGTGTCGCTCGACTTCTTCAAAACCGAAAAGACGCCGGAACATTTCGCGGAAGAAGCTGCTCGCCAGGCAATTATCCAGCTCGACGCCCGCGACGCTCCTGCGGGCGAAATGGAAGTTGTGCTCGGTCCTGGATGGCCGGGAATTCTGCTGCACGAAGCCATTGGCCACGGACTGGAAGCTGACTTCAATCGCAAGGGAACCTCAGCTTTTACCGGCCTGGTCGGAAAACGAGTGGCGAGCGACAAATGCACAGTCGTCGACAACGGCACCGTTCCCTCGCGTCGCGGGTCGTTAAACGTGGATGATGAAGGCAATCGTACGAATGAGACGGTGCTGATCGAAAAGGGGATCCTGAAGGCCTATCTCAGCGATAAGCTTTCCTCGCGTTTGATGGGCATTCCGAATACCGGCAACGGAAGGCGTGAAAGTTACGAGCACATCCCTATGCCGCGCATGACCAACACTTACATGCTCGCGGGACAGGATTCGCCTGAAGACGTCATCAAGTCGGTGAAACGCGGTGTGTTCGCCGCGAACTTCGGCGGTGGTCAGGTGGACATCACGAATGGCAAGTTCGTGTTTTCCGCGTCGGAAGCGTACATGATCGAAGACGGCAAGATCGGCGCGCCACTGAAGAATTGCACCCTGATCGGTAATGGTCCGGATGTGCTGACGCGCGTGTCGATGGTCGGCAACGATCTGCAGCTTGACGAAGGCGTCGGCACCTGCGGAAAAGACGGTCAGTCGGTGCCGGTCGGGGTAGGCATTCCCACCATTAAGGTGGACCGGATCACCGTGGGCGGAACAGCAAGATAGCAACTTTTGACTCGAGGATTGTACGCACTTCCCAACGGCTGAATGGTGACTGCTGAGTGCTGGTGATTTTCTAAAACAAGCAACTGACAACTGTTTACGAACGTATGACTGATTACCTAAGACTTCCCATCGGCGAACAGGTTCCCGAAGTCCTGAACGCGATTATCGAAATTCCGCTCGGCGAAACGAACAAGTACGAGTATGACAAGAAGCTGCATGTGTTTCGTCTCGACCGTAACCTGTTTTCGCCGGTGCATTATCCGGGCGATTACGGTTTCTTTCCGCAAACTCTCAGCACGGATGGCGACCCCCTGGATGTGCTCGTCCTAGTAGACACGCCCAGCTTTCCCGGGTGCCTGATGGAAGTGCGCCCAATTGGCATGCTGGAGATGCTCGACCAGGGCGTGAAGGACGAGAAGATTCTCGCTGTTGCCAAGCACAACCCGCGTTATCGCGAGGTCCACAACTACACGCAGATTTATCCGCATATCATGCGTGAGATCTCACACTTTTTCGGAATCTACAAAGATCTCGAAGGCAAGCGCACGCAGATGCTCGGGTGGCAGGATGCAGCGACCGCGCGCGCAGTCATCCTGGAGAGCTACCGGCGCTTTCAGAAGGAAGGCATGCCGGCGAGCAGAGAAGCTGAAATGAAATTGGACCCGGCGGCCGACTAACCCTCTGCACAATCCAACAAAGAAAACGAAACAAGGAAGATGGAACTTAAGGAAGTAGCAACTGACGTAGTAGAACGCGCTATGCGCGCGGGAGCAACTGCCGCTGAGGCGGTGGCGCGTGAGGGCAATGAATTTTCAACCGTAGTTCGCCTGGGCGAAGTTGAGACGCTAAAAGAGTCGGGCGCGAAGGTACTGGGCGTTCGTGTATTTCACGGAAAGCGCGCTGCGAGCACTTACACCAGCGACTTTTCTGCTGCCGGCCTGGGCCAGCTTGTGAGTTCCGCGGTTTCGCTGGCGAGAATCACTTCAGAAGACCCGGAATCGGGCTTGCCCCAAGCAAGCGAACTGGGAAAGCTCGATTCCGATCTCGATCTCTACCACCAGGATGTGTATTCGCTTTCTACCGAGCAGCGCATCGAGTATGCGCGGCGGGCAGAGAAGGCAGCGACTTCGGCAGATGCAAGGATTCAAAACTCCGAAGGCGGGTCGTTCGACGCCGCCGACGGCAAAAAGGTGCTGGCCAATTCTCTGGGATTCGTCGGCGAGTACAAGCGTTCCTACTGTTCGGTTTCGGCGGTGCCGGTTGCAAAAGATGCTAACGGCGCCATGCAGCGGGATTTCTGGTACTCGGTAGCGCGCTCCATCAAGCTGCTGGAATCGCCGGAAGAGGTTGGAAGAGTAGCAGCCCAGCGGACCCTGCGTAGGCTGGGGGCGCGCAAGGTGAAGACCTCGCAGGTACCCGTTATTTTTGACCCGCTGGTAGCGCGGTCGTTGCTCGACAGCATCGCCGAGGCGGTGAATGGCGATTCCATCTATCGTGGCGCATCCTTTCTCGCGGGAAAACTGGGAGAAAAAGTTGCCGGCGATAACGTGACGGTGATCGATGACGGTACCATGCCTGGCGGCTTCGGAACATCTCCATTCGACAGCGAAGGTGTTAAGACGCGGCGAACCGTCGTTATTGATAAAGGCGTGCTGAGCTCTTATTTGCTGAATACCTACACCGCAAAAAAGCTGACCCTGCACACAACCGGCAACGCTTCCCGTGGTCTGGCGGGCACTCCTGGAATTGGCGTTGGAAACTTCTATCTGGAGGCAGGCCAGCGCACTCCGGAGCAGATCATCGCCGACGTAAAAGAAGGACTGTACGTAACGGAATTTCTGGGATTCGGAGTGAATCTTGTCACGGGCGATTTCTCACGCGGCGCCAGTGGCATCTGGATCTCGGGTGGCCGGTTTGCATTTCCAGTGGAAGAAATCACCGTGGCAGGAAACTTGAAAGACATGCTGAATGAAGTGTCGGAGATCGGCAGCGATCTGGAGTTCCGCGGCTCGGTAGCTGCGCCAACCATCCGGATTGACGGTCTGACTGTGGCGGGGGAATAAAGTGCTTCGTGGAAGTGCGCGACGAGCGGACGATGGTGATTTCGGCCAACCAGAAGGGACAAAATTACATCGATTTGGGGAATCATCAAGGAGCTTGCTTTAAGCCTTCTCCGTAAAGAACCATTGCCGCAGGTCCGCTTCCGAAACGTATTTACAGGCTTTACGAAAAATCGCCCGCAGCGTTCCCGGCGCAAGATTCTGGTGCAGAGGAATGGTCAGGGTTTGACGTTCGCCGCTTTGGAGTGTCCGCCTTAACTTTGCATGGCTTCCTCTAATCGTGACTATCTGAAAGCCGAAACTGGATAATGCTTTCAATACATCTTTTCCCGACATACGTCGGAGGTGTGTCATACGGCGAGCGGAACTTCATATAAGAGTTGTAATCGTGGATTGTCGCTAAGCCCCAAATCTGCGAGATTTTCCCCCTCAAGATGGAGTGCAATAGCATCGCCGACGTTTGTCAGAAGTTCGTCCATCGAACAGGCCTCTGTTACCACCGAGACCTCTACGCATTCGGCCGTAAACACACCATCAGCTTTCGTAACGATCACGTGAATGGTATCTCGGTGGCCACCTCCGCCACCATGAGTGCTTCCAGGCTTGAATTTTTGCTGAGGTGAACCTGTCGAACCGGACCGTACGCGTCTGCTTCGTTGCTGCGGCAGGATTTCGTACTTTCCAATTCCGACCCGTCGAAAGTATGCCCATTTGTGTGGATGGTTCTTAGGGGCATTTACGCAACAACGGCTTGCAACGTGGGTCCGTACGGTATTCACATTCAGGTGTTTTAAAAGGGGAAGAATGTCAGGAAGGGTGAATACGTTATTGCTACCCGGCCGTGAAACCACCGTGTTGGCTGCCGCAAGTACTTCTTCGTGGACATGCATTCTGAGCCTCTTGATTGTGGGGCGGTATACAAGTTGATCATATTATAATCAAGTTGTATATATGCCAGACTAGCAGCGAGCTCCGCTAGATGAACACATACAGAGTATCTGTTGCGAAGCAACGGTGCCAAAGCAAACTGCGCAAACATCATGCAGGTGAACGCGATCGACTAACTTTCCCAAACCTGCACTGGAGCGCCACTCGTTTTGGCCAGATTCAAGTGGCAGGGACAGCTTTACGGGCGCCGACCCGACCTCCTTCGACTGGAACTCCCTGAGAAAACCGAACCAAGAGCGCCAACACGTTGGCCGGCAAAATCCCTCTGTTTTCATCTGCTTCATTTAACTTGTGGAACAATACGCAGCGGTAACAGTTTGGCCGGGACGAGAAAATAAGCACGCAACAAAAGCCATTTTTTGTTGTTTCGCATTATTATCTAGCTTATAGGCAGCGCGCCTGGGAGTGCCTGCAAAGCTAGGCGTTGCGGGGCGAGGAGTTTTGGCCAGATTCAAAAAGATCGCTTGGGCTTATCTCTGGTCATTCGTGTTCTGGCTGGGATTTGCCCCCATGCTCGCCGTTGAGCGGCACCTGCGCTTCATTCAACAGGGAGAGCAGGAGAAGTTCTCCTACATGCTGTTGATGGACGTTGCGTGGTGTCTTACGTTCGCCATCCTGACACCGCCATTGTTCTACCTGGGCCGTCGTTATGCCATAACGACCGAGAATGCCGGGCGCAGGATTACCGCGTACGTTCTCGGCAGCATACCTTTCCTGGTGGCGTTCGCGTGTATCCGCTGGCTCCTGCTGCCCCCATGGAATCCGCTGACCCAGCAATTTGAACCGCGATCCTTCCATTCCCTGATCGAGATAACATATCGCTTCGCGACACAGGTATCGACGTACTTTGCCATCACGGTGGCGGCACAGGCTTACGAGTATTTCGAACGCGGGCACAAACACGAAGTGGAACGACTGGAATTGCAGCAGGCGTTGGCAGCGAGTGAATTGCAAGTGCTCAAAAGCCAGCTGCACCCGCACTTCCTTTTCAATACGCTGAACGGCATTTCTTCGCTCATTGAGTTGGACAGCCGCCGCGCAAAGGCCATGGTGCTGAAGCTGGCAACGCTGCTGAGAGCCACGCTGCAATATCAGACGGTCGAACTGATTCCGCTGGAAAACGAGATCAAGTTTGCGGAATCGTACCTGGAACTGGAAAAAATGCGGCTCGGCCAACGATTAGAAGTGCGTTGGGACATCGAACCCGGAACCGCTCATTTGCTCGTTCCCGAATTGATTCTGCAGCCGCTGATAGAGAACGCAGTCATGCACGGGGTCTCGGTATCCCGCGAAGGAGGATGGGTACAGATTTCCGCTCATCCTTCGGAACAAATGTTGGAACTCCGGGTTGTGAATACGGTGAAGGGCGTGAGGCCCGGGGGCAGCGGAATCGGCCTGCGTAATACCCGGGCTCGTTTGCGGTACCTGTACTCAGGAGAGGCGAAGTTCTCGTTCCAAAAGAGCGAAGACGGCAAATTGGCCACCGCCATACTCCGTGTACCGCTCCTCGGCTCAAAGCTGAATCTGCCCGAAGACCACGTTTCAGAAGCCTTGAAGTAAGAAGGACGGAAAATGCGCGTACTCGTTGTTGATGATGAACCTCTTGCTCGCGACGTGCTTGTGAAAATCCTGAATACCCGCAGCGATGTAGAAGGCGTGCAGACCGCGGACGACGCGGTGCAGGCGCTCGAATGCCTGAAAAATGAACCATTTGATGTGATTCTGCTGGACATCGAGATGCCGGAGACTTCGGGTTTGGAGATGGTGGACCTGCTGATGAAGCGCAGTTCGCCGCCACCAGCCATCGTTTTTGTCACCGCATACAGCCAACATGCGGTTGCGGCTTTCGAAAAACATGCCGTCGACTACGTCCTTAAACCGTTTTCCGAAGCACGTATCCACGAGGCGCTGAACACCGCCGCCCATCGCAACGATACCGAGCGCGCCGCCAAACTGGTGAACGCACTCTCCCAGCTCGATAAAACGGGACGTGCCCGGAAGATCGCCATCAAGGCAAAGGGCAAAATCCTGTTTATCGATCCGAACGAGGTCATGTCGGCCAAGGCGGAGGGTAACTATGTCCTGCTACAGCAGGCCTCCGGATCGCACCTTGTGCGCGAATCGATTTCGACGTTAGCGGATAAGCTCAGCCCGTATGGTTTTATCCGGATCCACCGTTCAGCCCTGATCAATGCCGCCTACGTTGAGGAAATCCAACCGTGCCTGACCGGCGAGTACTTGCTGCGGCTGGCGGGGGGTGAGGAATTTACGGTCTCGCGTACGTTCAAGAAAAACCTGGGAGCTATTGCGGATTCCTGGGTTGGCACCGATACGTTCGCCGCGGTTGCTGAATAGTTAATCGTTTCACCTGAGCCTCTCAGCATGGTTTCTCTGGAGCCAAGCCGAAAAATCGGTTTGGCTCATATTACTTTCCAGAAATATTCTAAATATGGAACATTTCCAGCATTATTGACATGTTTATCCATATATACAAAAGTTTGCTTTAATTTGATTGGTTTAATGCATAAACATACAATTTTGTTGGTTGACATAAATGTGGCCGCCTTCCAGCTTTAATAGCCTCCACTCCGAAAATACTCCCTAAGTCTCTGAAGAATTAATAATTTGCACTTTGGACAACCCTTTGCAATGTGGCATTGGGATCAACTTGCTTGCTTTGGGGTGGGGCGAGAGGTCGTGGGGTGAGCCGGAAGGTTCTGGCTAAACTGTGACCGACCCTTCCGGAATGAATGAGCTTGTCCCAGCGACATCAACTCTTTCGCAGTGATTGTCAGAAGTAAAGAGAAGTCTTCAGAGGACACGGTTCAGTTGAAGTTAAGTAGCGCAATTGACCCACAATCCAGCCCGCCAACGCTGCCGGGTTGGTTTACACGAAATTCACGAATCGTCTTTCAGGAGAGTCAGCATGAAATTGCTATGTAAGAGCTTGACGCTACTCCTGCTGATCGGACTGTTTTCACCCCTGGCTTTCAGCCAGGCGGGGCAGGGCTCGATCAGCGGCGTGGTGAAAGATCAGACGGGTGCCGTCGTCGCGAACGCGAAAGTGACGCTCACCGACAAGGAAACGCAGTTGACGCGTACCGCGACGACGAATTCCGGCGGCGAGTACAGTTTCGCCGCGCTGCGTCCGAGCACCTATACGTTGAGTGTCGCCGCGAGCGGCTTCGCGACCAGCGAACAACAGGTCGTGGTGAGCGTTGGTTCGAAGAACGAAACCAACGTTCAACTCGGCGTTTCCGGAGCCGGCAGCGTCGTTGAGGTCACGGGCGAAGGCGCCACCCAAGTCAACACCGTCGACCAGGAAGTTTCGACACTGATCACTTCGAAAGAGGTCGTCGATCTTCCGACCCTGACTCGCAACCCTTATGCGTTGGTTGCGACCGCTTCCAACGTGCAACAGGACTCGCAAGCCGGCATGGGCGATGCGCGCGGCGCCGGGTTTGCCATCAATGGCCAACGTTCCGCTAGCACTTCGATCCTGCTAGACGGCGCCGAGAACGTCGATCAATTCAGCGCGACCGTCGGCCAGCAGATTCCCCTGGATTCAATGCAGGAATTTCGTGTCGTCACCAATGGCATGACGGCGGAATACGGCCGCGGCGCCGGCGGTGTGGTAAACGTCGCCACGAAGTCGGGCACCAACCAGTTCCATGGTACAGCGTATGAATTCAACCGTATTTCGGCGCTGGCCTCGAACACTTACAACAACGCGGCAAACAACATTACCAAGCCCGTATTTACACGTAACCAGTTCGGCGGTTCCATCGGCGGCCCCATCATCAAGAACAAGCTGTTCTTCTTCGATAACGCCGAGTGGATTCGCGTACGTAGTGAGGGCGCGCAGCTTACGCAGGTTCTGGACCCGGCGTTCCTGCCCTACACCGCTCCTGCTACCCAAGCATTCTACGCAGCTTACGGAAAACTTCGTCCAGATCTGAAGATGCTGGGCACTATGACCAGCAGCCAGCTTGGGTTCACTCCTGGTCCGCTGCTTTCCGCGGTTCCTGCCGGCGTCCCAGTCGTGGACCTCGTTACGTACAACACGCCGAGTGACTCCGGTGGCGGCAACCCGGAGAACACGGTAATGAATCTTGCCCGCGTGGACTTCAACATCAGCGACAAGACCCAGCTCTTTGGCCGTTACTCGCTGTACAAAGAGAATGACTTTCCTGGAGTGGTCAACACCAGTCCGTTTGCGGGATTTGAAACCGGGCAGACGTTCATGGACCAGAACGTGATGCTGTCGGTGACCCATACCTTCACCAATAGCATCGTCAGCAACTCACGGTTAATTTGGAGCCGGTTAAATAACGTGCAGCCCTTGGGCACTGCACCCGTTGGACCAACCCTCTACCTGACCAATCGCGTTACCCCGCGCGTAAACGGAAACCTATTCGCACAGCCCGGGTACAACGCGTACACGCCGGGCAGTGCAATCCCGTTCGGTGGACCGCAAAACCTGGCGCAAATCTACGAGGACGTCAGCGTCGCCCATGGCACGCATACGTTCCGTTTCGGCGGCCAATACATCTACACGCAAGACAATCGCGCATTCGGCGCGTATGAAGAGTCGGTACAAGCATTGTCAGGGACTAGCGACACTGCAGCTTTCGAGAACCTGATGACCGGTACCCTCTCCAGCTTCCAGGGAGCGGTTTATCCGCAGGGCAAGTATCCATGCCCCTACGACTACACCGCAGGTGCGGCAATAAAAGGGCCGGATTGCCAGGTAAGTCTGCCCGTTGGTCCACCCTCGTTCTCGCGCAGCAATCTGTACAACGACTTCGCGCTCTACGGTCAGGACACGTGGAAGGTTACGCCCAGATTGACCTTGGATCTCGGACTGCGCTGGGAGTACTACGGAGTTCAGCACAACCGCAATCCACAACTCGACTCCAACTTCTACTACGGAACGGGCAACGACATCTTTGACCAGATCCGGACGGGGTTCGTGGCTTTAGCTCCCAACTCTCCGGTTGGAGGGTTGTGGAAGCCCCGTTACGGCAACCTGGGTCCCCGCTTTGGCTTCGCCTACGATGTGTTCGGCGATGGCAAGCTGGCGCTGCGCGGCGGCTACGGCATCAGCTACGAGCGTGACTTCAACAATGTCACCTACAACGTGATCCAAAACCCGCCGAATTACGCGGTATTGGCGATTACGCCCGCCATTACAGGTGGACCGATCCCAATCTCAACCGACAATGCTGGCCCACTCGCAGGCAATACAGGTAGCGCATACCTGGGCGCAACGAGTTTGCGCAACGTCAGCGACAACATCAAGACGGCGTATGTGGAACAGTACAACCTGAGTCTTGAGCGCCAAGTGCTTGGCAATGCGGTACTGAGCCTGGCTTATAACGGTGCGCGCGGCATTCACCAGTACGGCATATCCAATTACAACGACCCTGGTTATGCGCCGCTGTACCTCGGCGATACAACAAACCTGTTCTTGAACGGGCAGTACAGCGCGATCAACAACCGCGGCTCTATCGGTGACTCCTGGTACAACGGCATGGTTCTCGGCTTACGAGGCCGGGTACACGACATTCAGTTGAATGCAAGTTACACCTACTCGCATTCAATTGACGACCTGAGTTCGACCTTCAGCGATGAAGTGCAGAATAACGGTCTCGGTTACCTGGATCCCTTCAACGTCGGAATTGACAAGGGCAGTTCCGATTACGATGCTCGTCACCGTTTCACCTTCAGCGCCGTATACGATCTGCCGTTTGGCAAGAACTCCTCAAGCACGCTGGTGAAGCAGACCATTGGGGGTTGGCAAGTAGCTCCGATTTTCAATTACCACACGGGGTACCCTTATACGGTGTTTGATTGCAGCAACAGTGGTGCCTTCTACAATTGCCCGCGTGCTGATGTCAGCGGTGCCTACAACCCGAAGGGCGGTTCGACTGCCGGCGGAGATACCGGCGGCAACATCTTCAACTGGCAAACCTTCCCGGTTGCCCAGGCACAGTATGCCGGTCCAACGGTCATTCCGGGTACAAACACCCCCTTCCCATACGTATCATCCACGCTTCCGACGTGCACGGGGCTGTACGGCCAAGGCTGCACGTATCCGGCCAACATGTTGCATCGCAACTCGATGGTTGGACCCGGCTGGTACAACTGGGACATGGGCGTTTACAAGAACTTCAAGCTCACGGAACGGTATGCGCTGCAGTTCCGTGCTGAGTTCTACGACGTCATCAACCACAAGAACTTCTACCTGCTCGGCTTTGGTCAAGGCGGCGCGGATTGCAGCACCTCGACGTCTGCGACCGCCTGCACTATCCAAGCCAAAAAGGGCGGCTACGGTAATCCGTTCGACGATCACCGCAACACCCAGCTGGCTGTGAAGTTCATCTTCTAACAAACAAAGAAGCAAGACTCTTAAGGGGAGCCATTAGGCTCCCCTTCTTTTTTGCCCGGAGCTAATCCGCGAAGCATCGCCTGATCCTTGGCCGACTTCCCTTCACTCCCATTGCGGGAAGATCACACGCATCGGTGAGGCGTCTCCGAGACTTCCGCACAGGACGTCGTATGATGGCTTGGTTTCCGCCTCTTGAGCTCTCCCGGCTCTCCGCGCGAAAGGAGGCCCAGCATGATTCCGACCTTAGAGCGCGAGCAACTTCGCCTACCTCGTGACAAAGAAAATGACTACACGTATGAAATGGCTGCGCAGCGCCGTGACTTCTTGCGGGAGCAGACGGGAGCCGAGCTATCGCATGTCGAGCAATACTCTTTCGATCCTGCGATTCTGCCCGGCAACATTGAGCAGTTCATCGGGGTGGCGCAGGTCCCTATCGGCGTAGCGGGACCGCTGCTGGTAAAAGGCGAGCATGCGCAAGGGCCCTTTTACATACCTCTGGCGACTACCGAAGGCAGCCTGGTCGCTAGTTACAACCGCGGCATGCGACTGCTGACGGAATGCGGAGGCGTGAAGACTACGGTCATTGATGATTGCATGCAGCGTGCACCTGCGTTCGTTTTCTCCGATGCTGTAGAAGCGAGAGATTTCGGCGAATGGGTCCAGCAAAATCTGTCCGCCATCAGGCGCGAAGCCGAAGCAACGACAAGCGTCGGCAAACTACGCGACATCGCGCAGTTCGCGGTGGGGCCGTTGCGTTACCTGCGTTTCAATTACACGACTGGAGACGCCGCCGGGCAGAACATGGCCAGCAAGGCAACCTACGCGGCATGCGAGTGGATCAAGAAAAACTATCCTCACAAGCTGCAGTACTTCCTGAGCGGCAATCTCGACACGGATAAGAAGCACTCACACGTAAACACGCTGCTCACACGCGGAAAGCGGGTTGTGGCGGAAGTCGTGATCCGGCGCGAAATTCTGCAGCACGTCATGCATGTGGACACCGCCGAGTTCCTCTGGACCCGCCAGGTACAGATGACCGGCGCCTTCCTCGCGGGATCTTCGAATAATGGTGCGCACGCCGCAAACGGATTGGCGGCGCTCTTCATCGCCACCGGCCAGGATGTCGCCAACATTGCGGAATCGCACGCCGCCCTCACCTATTCGCAGGTCGTGAACGGCGGAGATTTTTATTGGTCGATCACGCTGCCTTCGCTGATCGTAGCCACTTACGGCGGCGGCACGGGACTCGCCACGCAGAAACAGTGTCTGGAAATGATGAACTGCTATGGCAAAGGCAAGGTGAAGAAGTTTGCCGAGATCTGCGCAGCGGTGGTGCTGGCGGGCGAAACCTCGCTGGCCGCGGCGATGTTGCACGGCGACTGGGTGGCTGCCCACGAGAAACTTGGGCGCAATCGCAAATGATGGAGAGGAGATGAGATGAATGTCTCTAGCTCCGGCGCGCGGTAGGCTCCGGGAGGGAACTTCCGGAGTAGACAGGTCACAGGCTGCATTGTGGTCTGGGGCATCGCGACCCCGTAGAGGAGAT
>Ga0070738_10000431_pt1 | contig 121093 bp, 122 predicted proteins | sample Coa_R2_2_FD_66446 | JGI IMG/M metagenome (GOLD analysis project Ga0070738, IMG submission 66446) | Surface soil microbial communities from Centralia Pennsylvania, which are recovering from an underground coalmine fire - Coalmine... | ecosystem: Environmental > Terrestrial > Soil >... | reverse complement strand
CGCATGCCGAAGGCGTGAAGTGTCACGGCACCAACGCCTGCAAGGGCCAGAGCGCGTGCAAGAGCGCGACCAACGCCTGCAAGGGCCAGAATGCCTGCAAGGGCCAGGGCTTCACCGAGACCAAGGATGCGGTCAGCTGCGCCAACCAGGGCGGCAAGGTGATGTGACCGATTTCGGCAGCGGTGCGGCAGGCCGCGCCGCAGGCCATATTGGACGATGGACGGGCGCCTCGGTCGGCCGGCGGCGCCCTTCCCTTTTTGGGGTACAATCGCCGGATGGAAAAAGTCGGTTTCGGCCTGGGCCTGCGCCACGAGCACTACGAGGAAATCCTCGCGGCGCCGGGCCAGGTCGAGTGGTTCGAGGCGCTCAGCGAGAACTACATGGTTGCAGGCGGCCAGCCGCTGCATTGGCTCGACACCATCCGCCGCGACTATCCGATGGCGCTGCACGGCGTGTCGCTGTCGATCGGCTCGATCGATCCGCTCGACGAGCAGTACCTCAGGGACCTCGAGACGCTGGTTGCGCGGGTCGAGCCGATGTGGGTCAGCGACCATCTCTGCTTCACCGGCCTGCGCGGCATCAACATGCACGACCTGCTGCCGCTGCCCTACACCGAGGAGGCGCTGAACCACGTGGCCGAGCGGGTGATGCGGGTGCAGGACCGGCTGCGGCGCCGGCTGGTGCTGGAGAACGTGTCGAGCTACGTCACTTACGCGGCGTCCGAGCTTACCGAATGGACGTTCATCGCCGAGCTCTGCAAGCGCGCCGACTGCGACGTGCTGCTCGACGTCAACAACGTCTTCGTGAGCGCCTTCAACCACGAGTTCGAGCCGATGGATTTCCTGCGTGGCATCCCGCGCGAGCGGGTGCGGCAGTTCCATCTCGCCGGCCACCAGAACAACGGCACGCACATCGTCGACACCCACGACCATCCGATCATCGATGGAGTGTGGGAGCTGTATGCCGAGGCGGTGCGGTTGTTCCCGGGCACGCCGACCATGATCGAGCGGGACGCCAACATCCCCTCCTATACCGAGCTGCTGGCCGAGCTCGATGTGGCGCGCAACATCGCCAAGCGCATCACGGTGCGCGAGGCCGCAGAACCCGCCCTGAGCGGAGCCGAAGGGTGATGCGCAGCAACGCGGGCTCGCTGGCCGACCTGCAGCGCGCCTTCCAGGACTACGTGCTGGCGAACGGCGATGGCTTCGCCGCGCAGGTGCGCGACACCCGCAAGGCCGACCGGGTCACCCTGCTCGACGTCTATCGCGACGGCTATGCGCTGCGCCTGATCGAGGTGCTCACCAACGATTTCCCCGGCGTTCTGGCGATGGTCGGGCTCGAGGGCTTCGACGTCCTGTCGCGCGCCTACATCGCCGCTCATCCGTCGCGCCATCCCTCGGTCCGGTGGTTCGGCCGACAGCTAGCCGATTTCCTGGCCGCCACCGGGCCGTACGACCGCACGCCGGCGCTTGCCGAGATGGCGCGCTTCGAATGGGCGCTGGGCGAGGCCTTCGATTCGGTCGACGTTCAGCCCATCAAGGCCGAGGCCGTCATGGCCGTTCCGCCCGAGGCGTGGGAGACGATCGCCTTTGCGCCGATCCCGTCGCTGCAGCGACTTACCTTTGGCCACGACGTTCCGCCGTCCTGGCAGCGCCGCGAGCAGGTCGAGTCGGGCACGCTCGAGGTCGCACGCCTCGACGAGCCGGCGCCGTGGGTAATCTGGCGGCCGGGACGGGTATCGAATTTCCGCTCGCTCGAACGCGACGAAGCGGCGATGCTGGAGGCAATGATCGAACGCCAGCCGTTTCCGGCGCTCTGCGAGGCGCTGTTGCCCCATGTCGAAGAGGACCAGGCGGCCGCCCGTGCCGCCGGTCTGTTACGCGCCTGGGTCGAGGAAGGAATGATCGGCTCCTTCAGCCCCTAGCCTCAGGCCGCCTGGCCCTGCCCGCTTGATGGAATTGGTAGACATACGGGACTTAAAATCCCGAGGCCCGTGAGGGCCGTGCCGGTTCGAGTCCGGCAGCGGGCACCAGCCTTCGGTCACAAGACCGCCCGACCGGCGGACGCAACCACCCCCTCTGTTCGCCGTTTCTTCTCCGAGTGCGCGACTCGTCCGGAGGAGGCGGTGATGGCCCATGTTCTTTATGCGCGGCGCCGCTGGCTCGTTGGAGCCGCGGGTCTGTCTTTCGCCGCAGCATCATCCCGCACTTTGGCTGCGCCCCAGAGTCCGACCGGCAAGAAGAGCGCCGAATCGGTGGCGGTCACGGCGACCGAGGATTTGATGCGCGAGCACGGCGTGGTCGAGCGCCTGCTGCTGATCTACGACACCGGCATCCGTCGACTGGGACAGGGCGAGGATCTCGATCCCACGATCCTGACCCAGGCGGCCGAGACGATGCGCGATTTCGTACACGACTATCATGAGAAGAACGAGGAGGATCAGGTCTTCCCGCGCTTCAAGACCGCCGGCCGCATGGTCGAGCTGGTGACCGTCCTGCAGGCGCAGCACGTGGCCTGCCGCAAACTCACGCAGCAGGTGCTCGACCTTGCGCCCAAGAGCGCGGGCAAGCCGCAGCGCGAGCAGCTGATCGGGGCCATGCAGGCCACCATCACCATGTATCGGCCCCATGCCGCGCGCGAGGACACCGACGTCTTCCCGACTTTGCGCAGCCTGGTGACGCCCAACGAGTTCGAGCAGATCGGCGAGGCGCTGGAGAAGAGCGAGACCGAGAAATTCGGCGCAGACGGCTTCGAGAAGGTGGCCAAGAAAGTCGAGGCCCTGGAGAAGCGGCTCGGCATCAACGATCTCAGTCAGTTCACGCCGAAGTCATAAGCCGGGACTGCACCACGGAGTGGTGCAGTCCGGCCTATCCCCTGTAGTGGCACGCCACCCAGTGGCCCGGTCGCTTCTCGAGCAGCTCGGGATCGCGCTGCGCGCAATCGGGCTTGGCGATCGGGCAGCGGGTGTGGAAGTGGCAGCCTGACGGCGGGCGGATCGGATTGGGTACGTCGCCCTGCAGCATGATGCGCTTGCGCTTCACCGTCGGGTCGGGAATCGGCACCGCCGACAGCAGCGCCTCCGTATAGGGGTGCAGGGGCGTGTCGTAGAGCGCGCGGGACGGCGCGATCTCGACCACGCGGCCGAGATACATCACCGCGACGCGGCTCGATATGTGCTCCACCACCGAGAGATCGTGAGCGATGAAGAGATAGGTCAGCCCGAACTTCTCCTGCAGGTCCTCCAGCAGGTTGATCACCTGCGCCTGGATCGATACGTCGAGCGCTGAGACCGGCTCGTCGCACACCACCAGCTTGGGCTCGACCGCGAGCGCGCGCGCGATGCCGATGCGCTGGCGCTGGCCGCCCGAGAATTCGTGCGGGAAGCGGAAGAGATGATCCGGCTGCAGGCCGACCGTCTCGAGCAGCTCCACCACGCGCTCCTCCAGCGCCTTGCGCGACTTGGCGAGGCCGTGGATCTGCAGCGCCTCGCCGATGATCGCACCGACCGTCAGGCGCGGATTGAGCGAGGCATAGGGGTCCTGGAAGATGATCTGCATGTCGCGCCGCAGCTGGCGCAGCGCGTCGGAGCCGAGGCGCGTCACGTCGGCGCCCTGGAACCACACCTCACCCGAGGTCGGCTCGATCAGCCGCAGGATGCAGCGGCCGGTCGTCGACTTGCCGCAGCCCGATTCGCCCACCAGGCCGAGCGTCTCGCCCTTGCCGATGTCGAAGCTCACGCCGTCGACCGCGTGCACGTAGTCGTGCGTGCGCGAGAACACGCCGCTCGAGATGGCGAAGTGCTTCTTGAGGTTTTTTACGGAGATCAGGGTCTCGGTCATCGCACGCCCATCACAGGACACAGGCCACGCGGTGGCCCGGCCCGACTTCCTTGAGCGGCGGCATGCCGCGCACACAGATATCCATCGCGTACTTGCAGCGCGAGGCGAAGCGGCACCCGGTCGGCGGGTTCAGGAGGCTCGGCACCGAGCCGGGGATCGATTCGAGCCGCTCCTTGTGCTCGGCGGCGCGGTCGACGCGCGGGATCGAGCGGATCAGGCCCTGCGTGTAGGGATGCCGCGGGTCGCCGAAAAGCGCCTCGACGGGCGCCTCCTCGACCACCTTGCCGGCATACATCACCACCACGCGCTGGCAGGTCTCGGCAACCACGCCCATGGCATGGGTGATCAGCATGACCGACATGCCGATCTTGTCCTTCATTTCCTGCATCAGCTCGAGGATCTGCGCCTGGATGGTGACGTCGAGCGCGGTGGTCGGCTCGTCGGCGATCAGCAGCTTGGGCTTGCACGACATCGCCATCGCGATCATCACGCGCTGGCGCATGCCGCCGGAGAATTGGTGCGGATAGTCATGCACCCGCTTCTGCGGATTGGGAATGTTGACCAGGCGCAGCATCTCGACCGCAGCCTGGATCGCCTGTTTGCGCGACAGCTTCTCGTGCTGCTGCAGCACTTCGGCGATCTGGTGGCCGACCGTATAGACCGGATTGAGCGAGGTCATCGGCTCCTGGAAGATGATGGCGATCTCGCGTGCGCGTATCTTGTCCATCTCGTCCTGGCCGAGAGGAATCAGGTCGCGGCCCTGCCACAGGATCTGGCCGTCCTCGAAGCGGCCGGGCGGCATGTCGATCAGCTTCAGCACCGAGCGGGCGGTCACGGTCTTGCCGCAGCCCGATTCGCCGACCACGCCGAGCGTCTCACCGCGATCGATGTGCAGGTCGACGCCATCGACGGCGCGCACCAGCCCGTCGTCCGTCGCGAACCAGGTCTTCAGTCCGCGAATGTCGAGCAGGGTTTCGGCCATGGGGCTACAGCACGCGCCGGGGGTCGAACGCGTCGCGCAGCCCGTCGCCGATGAAGTTGATGGTCAGGACGGCGAGGAAGATCGCGCCGCCCGAGAACAGCGCCCAGTGCGGCGCGATGTCGATCGTATCCTTGGCGTCGAACAGGACACGCCCCCAGGTCGGGATGTCCGGCGGGAAGCCGAGGCCGAGGAACGACAGGGTCGATTCGGCGATGATCGCCGCGGCGACGTCGATCGTGCCGGCGACGATCACCGGCCCGAGCGCATTCGGCAGGATGTGCCGAACGACCTGGCGGAAGCTCGACGCCCCGAGCGCGCGGGCCGCCTCGATGAACTCCTTCTCGCGGATCGACAGGATCTGGGCCCGCACCAGGCGCGCCACCTGCATCCAGCGCAGGCCGCCGATCACGACCACGATCATGACGAAGATGCCGCCCTGCGTGCCCAGGATCTTGGTGAGCGAGTCGCGGAACAGATAGCTGATCAACAGCAGAAGCGGCAGCTGCGGCAGCGACAGGAACAGGTCGGCCAGCCACATCAGGGCGGCGTCGATACTGCCGCGCGACATGCCGGCGATCGCGCCGACCATCACGCCGACCACCGCGGCCACCAACATGGCGCAGAAACCGACCGCCAGCGAGATGCGGCCGCCGTACAGCAGGCGGGCCAGGATGTCCTGGCCTAGATCGTCGGTGCCCAGCGGATGGGCCCATGACGGCCCGTCGAGCTTGGAGGCGAAGTCGATCTCGTTGATCGGCACCCGCCAGATCAGCGGTCCGAGCAGCACCGCCACCACGATCAGCCCGAGGATGATCGAGCTCGCCATCGCGAGCTTGTGCCGGCGGAAGCGCCGCCATGCCTCGAGCCCGGGCGAGAAGCGCGCCTTCTTGCGCGGCGTGACGCCCGCCGCAATCCCGGCCGGCGCCGGGCGCTCAGCGGTAAGAGATGCGGGGGTCGAGCCAGCCATAGAGAACGTCCGCAATGAGGTTGAAGAAGACCACGAGACAGGCGAACACGAAGGTCACGGCCATGATGACCGGGGTGTCGTTGGCCAGCATCGCCGAGATCAGCAGCGAGCCGATGCCGGGTACGCGAAAGATCTGCTCGGTTACGATCGCGCCCGAGAACACGATGGGCATCTGCAGCGCGACCAGGGTAACGACCGGAATCAGCGCGGTGCGCACGACATGCCGGGTGATCACCCGGCGTTCGCCGATGCCCTTGGAGCGCGCGGTCGTGATGTAGTCGAGCCGCACGACGTCGAGCACCGCCGAGCGCACGTAGCGCACCAGCGAGGCCCCCTGGAACAGCCCGAGCACCATCACAGGCATGATCGACTGCTTGACCTGATCCCACAGCCAGGTCCACCCGGTCGAGCTGAGCTCGGCGTTGTAGACCATCGGCAGCCAGTCGAGCTTGATGCTGAACAGCATGATCAGCAGCAGCCCGGTGAAGAAGGTCGGCAGCGAGAAGCCGATGAAGGCCAGCGTGTTGGCGATCTGATCGAAGACCGAATAGGGCCGCGTGCCGGCCAGCACGCCGACCGGCAGGGCGACGATGATCGCCAGCAGCTGGGCCGCGCCGATCACGATCAGCGTGGTCGGGAGGCGCTGCAGGATCAGCGTGTCGACATTGATGCGGCTAGCGAACGAGAAACCCCAGTCGCCGTGCGCCATCGCGCTCAGCCAGTGCAGATAGCGGAGCCAGACCGGGTCATCGAGCCCGAACTTGGCGCGCAGCGAGGCCGCCACCTCCGGCGGGATCGCCGGGTTGGCGGCGATCTCGCTGAACGGATCGCCCGGCGCCAGGGCCAGCACGCAGAACAGTATGATGCTGATCCCGAGCAGGCTCGGGATAGCCACAAGCAGTCGGCGGATGATGTACTGGCGCGACACTAGCGGCTCCGCGCCGCTGGTGTCGGCGGCGTGTAGCGCTGCAGGGCTCGAAGCGACCGAGGCGCGGGCGCCGCGCCGTGCAGAACGAATCCCGGCGCCCTCGTGGCCACGATCAGGCCTCCTTGTACCAGTCCTGGATGTCCCAGGTGTTGTTGTCCCAGCCGCTCATGTTGGCCTTCAGCTTGTTGCTCAGCGCCGCGACGCCGGGGCGGGCGACGACCGGGATCACGACCACGTCCTTGATCACCAGGTCATTGGCCTTGATGAAGATCGCGGCGCGCTTGACCGGGTCGAGCTCGTTCTGGCCGGCCTTGTAGTTGTCGTCGTACTCCTGGCTCCGCCAGCGCGTGATGTTGCGGCCCTGCCACTTGTTGGCCTTGCTCGCCGCCTCCCACGAGCAGAACTGGTTCATGAACAGCTCGGGATCGGGCTGCGTCATGGTCGTGGTATACATCTGCAGGTCACAGTAGAAGTGCGGGTAGGTGTCGGGGTTCGCTACGTCGGACGAGAAGAACACCGACGCCGTCACGGCCTTCACCTCGATCTCGATGCCCGCCTTCTGACACGCCTGCTTGACGATCGCCTGCGTCTTCTGGCGCGGCTGGTTGATCGAGGTCTGATAGACGAACTTCAGCCTCTTGCCGTCCTTCTCGCGGATGCCGTCGCCGCCCTTCTTCCAGCCGGCCTTCTCGAGGATGTCTGCGGCCTTGTCGACATTGAACTCGAACTTCGTGTCCTTGGACCGGAACTTGTCCGGGTTGTTGACGAAGTTCGCGGTGGCGATGCCGGTGCGGCCGTAGATGAACTTCTCGACCGAGGCGCGGTCGACCAGCAGGTTGAGCGCCTGGCGCACCGCCGGATCGCTGAGGGTCGGATGCTTGGTCTTGAGCGAGGAGCGCTCGCCGTCGACCTCGGTCCACGGGTCCGTCGTGTTGAGCTGGATGTGCTCGATGTTGCCGCCCGGCGAGATGACCGCATGGCCCTTGCCGCTCTTCTCGAGCCGCGCGAGGATCTCGTCCTCGACCTGCAGGTTCCAGGCAAAGTCGTACTCGCCGGTCTGCAATACGGCCCGCGCCGCCGAAATGGCGTCGCCGCCGCCCTTCATCTCGATCGCGTCGAAATAGGGCCGGTTGTCCTGGTGGTAGTTCGGATTGATCACGCCCGAGACCATGTCGCCCGGCTTGAAGTCCTTGAACATGTACGGGCCGGTGCCGACCGGCTTGAGGTTGGTCGGTGCATCGCGCGACTTGGCGCCGATGTAGTCGCCGAACAGATGCTTGGGAATGATCATGCCCTGCGTTCCGACGAAGGCGTTGGCCCAGAAGGGCGTCGGCTTGTCGAACTCGATGCGCACGGTGTAGTCGTCGACCTTCTTGACGACGATGTCCTTGTAGTTGGCGATGGTGACGGCCGCTGTCGCCGGATCCTTCGAGTATTCCCAGTTGAACACCAGGTCGTCGGCGGTGAATGGCTGGCCGTCGTGCCACTTCACGTTCTTCTTGAGCTTCCAGGTGACCGACTTGCCGTCCTTGGCGAGCGTGCCGTCCTCGAGACCGGGAATCGACTCGGCCAGCACCGGCTTCATGTTGCCGTCGGCGTCCCAGTTGGCGAGCGGCTCGTAGAACAGGCGCGAGCCGTCCTGGTCCTTGGTGCCGACCGCGAAGTGCGGATTGAGCAGGGTCGGACCCTGCCACCACAGCACCTTCAAGAGTCCGCCGCCGCCCCGCTTGGTCGGCTTGTACGTCGACTTCGGCTGCGCCATTGCCACGCCGCCGATCGCCAGCAGCTGCGTCGCCATCGGTGCGGTCAGACCCACTGCCGCCATACGGCGCACGAAGCCGCGCCTGGACAGGCGGCCAGCCTTCACGTTCGCGATCAGGCCCCGCAATTCACGTTCGTTCATGACACATCCCTTCTTGGCCATCCCTCGACCGCTCTCGCTATCTTGCAAGATGCGTGCAATCCTTTGATCTGAACAGGCCAGCACGCTGCAGTCAACGAGTGCGCGCCAGTTTGGGGGGAGAGGGCGCATGGCTTGGCTGTATCTTGTCGTCGCAGGCTTGTTCGAGATCGGCTGGCCGCTCGGCCTCAAGAAGGGTTGGACCGTAGCCGGCCTGCAGGTCTGGTGGATCGTGTTCGCGATCGTCTGCATGACGGTGAGCGGCGCCCTGCTCATGACGGCGCAGCGTGCCGTTCCGATGGGCACCGCGTATGCCGTGTGGACCGGCATCGGCGCGGTCGGTGCTTTTGTCACCGGCATCCTGCTGTTCGGCGATTCTGCATCGGCCGTGCGCATCGCCTCGATCGCGCTGATCATCGCCGGCATCGTCGGGCTCAAGATGGCCTGAAGCCAGAGAAGAAGGAGGAACGCCAATGCGCATGAAGGACAAGGTCGCGCTGATCAGCGGCGCAGCGAGCGGCATGGGAGCGGCGACGGCGCGGCTGTTCGGCCGCGAGGGTGCCGCCATGGTCTTCGTCGCCGATCTGCTCGACAAGGAAGGCGCCGAGGTCGTCGAGAGCATCAACAAGGCCGGCGGCAAGGCGCGGTACCTGCATCTCGACGTCACCGACGAGGCCGGCTGGCAGGCGGCGATCGCGGAGATCGAGAAGAGCGCCGGCGGCCTCGACGTGCTGGTGAACAATGCGGGAATCTCCGGCTCGGCCGAGCAGGATCTCTACGACACGGCGGCTTGGAACCGGCTGATGAACATCAACGCCACCGGCGTCTTCCTCGGCATGAAGCACGGCATCGCGCTCATGAAGAAGCGCGGCAAAGGAGGCTCGGTGATCAATCTCAGCTCGGTCTCCGGTATCGTCGGCCAGGGCTTCATCCATGTCGGCTACAACGCCTCGAAGGGCGCGGTGCGCCTGATCACCAAGTCGGGCGCCGCGCAGCACGGCCGGGACAACATCCGCGTGAACTCGGTGCATCCCGGCCTGATGCCGCCGATGCGCACCTCGGGCCGCACTGCCGATCCGGCGACACGGGCCAAGACGCTCAAGGGCGTGCCGCTGGGCCGCGCCGGCGAGGTCGACGAGGTGGCCTACGCCATCCTGTTCCTCGCGTCGGACGAATCGTCCTACGTCACGGGGGCGGAGCTGGTCGTCGACGGGGGCTGGACTGCCGTCTGAGGCGGCGCTGCAGCGCGTCGCCGTCACGGTCCCGCCACCGCACTGGCTGCATGGGATCCTGCGCGCCTACCACGACCTCTATCGCCAGGGCCTGAACGATCTCGGCGTGGCGACGTTCGACGTACCGCTGCAAACGTTCCTGGAGGCGCAAGAACGTCCCATCGCCGACCTCGTGTCCGAGCTGCGGGCTTTCGGGCCGCAAGCTGCGATGGGAATCAGCGTCGGCGCCTGGCTGCCGTTCTGCCGGCTGCCGCCGCGGCGCGACGGCTGGGCGCCGAACGTCTTCACAGAGGTTCTGGAAATCCCCTCGATCTGCATTTGGGACGGCGCGCCGCTGGACTTCGCCGCAAACCAGCTGCGCGTGTTCGGTCCCGGGACCAGCGGATTGCCGACTCCGGCGACGTCCCGGCCCGGCGCTCTGGCGGCGTTGCGGCGCGAGCTGCGCCATCCCCGCCTGATCCACTGGTCGCGCGACAGCGGGCAGACCCGCGTGATGCAGGATCTCGGCTTTCTCTCGGCCGGCAAGGTGCTCACGGAGCCCACCCCCATCCTGCCCGGCTTCAGCCCCGAGCCCGACGCAACGCCGATCGAGCAGGCCGTCTTCGTCGGCCATCTCAACGACCATCCCTACCCCTGGTCCGACGCCTTCCTGGCCGCGCTTTCCGACGAGATCGTCGAAGAAAGCCTGCGCGATCTCGATCGTCCGATCTGGGACACCCTGCTGCGCAAGACCGCGGATCGGCCGGAGCTCGATCCGGACCAGACCTTGTTCTGGGGCTTCGCCAATCGCGTCATCGTCCATGACGCGCAAGCGGCCCAGCGGCGTGCCATTCTCAAGCATGCGCGAGTGAACATGCTGGAGGGCCACGTCCCGTTGGGCCGGGCGCTCGCCCACACCTTCGCGCGCCACGCCATCACCGTCGACGTGCTGAACCCCTCCTTCATTGCCGGCTTCGGCCACAAGCCGCTCCTGGGCTTCGCCGCCGGCGGATTTGTGCTGCTGAATCGCAAGCGCGATTTCATCGCGGCCTTCGGCGATGCCGGCGAGGCGGTGTCGTACTCCAGCGCCGACGAACTCGCCGCCAAGATCGACCTCCATCTCACCAAGCCTGCGCTGCGGCGTGAGATTGGCGCGGCGATCCGGGAGAAGCTCTTCGCGCATCACACATTGCAAGCGACGCTCGCGCGCGTGCTCGAACAGGCGGCGGCCGAGATCACGGAACGCAAGCCGTGGAAGGTGCCGAAGCTGCCGACATCGGTTCCCATCCTTGACCTGCTCCCCGAGTTGCGGCGGTGGAGCAAATGGCCGTGGCAGCCCCACCGCGTACAGCATCGACGCGACGGCGTGTTGGTGTCCTGCCATGCCAGGGACTGGGGCTATGCTGCGCGCGCCGTGTTGCCCGAGCAGATCGCCGAGCTGAACGAGCCTCATATTCAGGTCAGCCTGACGGTCCAGGCCGGCCGGATCGGCATCGGCCTCGTGCGCGATCCCTTCGCGCCGCCCATCCTGGAACGGATCGTCGCGCCGGACCGCAGGCCCGTCGAGATCACGCTCGAGCTGCCGCACGATCCGTCGGTCCAGGCACTCATCCGCAAAACCTCGGACGAGCCCGCCCGCGTCCTGGTCACGCAGCTGGTGCTCTGCGACCGGCGCTGAACCTTCGCTTCATTTGCGCCAGGCGGCGGCGCGGCGTTCGAGCTCGGCGCGCGCCGCTTCGAGCGCCCCGGGATCCTCGAGTGCCCACGCCGAAAGGCGCTGGCGCAACGTCGCCACAGCCACAGGAACATCGCTCAGCGGCAATCCGTTGACGAAGCCGCGTGTCAGCAGACCGCCACTGGCGCCGAGCCGCGGATACTGCGCATAGACGAGCTCGCTCGGGATCGGCATGCCGGCATCGCCGGCACGTGCCACTCCGCCAACGCTGAACGGACGACCGTCCCGGCGCATGACCGCGCAGATGCCGTCCATGATCGGCGAGGCCAGCACCTCGAAGTGATTGGCGACACCCAGCTGCAGGCGCAGGTCGTTGAGGCCGATCATCACCTCCTCGACGCCGCGAACCCCGAGAATCTCGCGCATGCGCACGAACGACGACGCCGTCTCGACCAGGCACATCACCTCGGCCCGACCGCGGACCAGGGCAACGAATCGCTCGACCTCCTCGCGACCGCGGAAGAACGGCAGCATCAGCACCTTTGCGCCGCACGAGAGGGCCGTCTCGATCTCCGCCTCGGTGCCCTCGTGCAAGGGGTTCAGCCGCGCGAAGGCCTTGGCTCGCCTGAGCACGCACGCGATTGCCGCGAGATCGCTCCAGCCGTGGCGCGACAGTCGTGTATCGTAGCCCGCCTGACGCTCGGACTTGCCGATATGCTCGAAGTCGATGCCGATGCGCTCGACGCACGGATCGGCAGCCGCCGCGAGCGCCGGATCGTCGGTCAGCAGGATGAGCCGGAAGGTCGCGCCGAAATCGCCCGCCTTGCCGCGACTAGAGGATATCGGGGACTCCGGGCGTGCCCGGCGCCAGCCGGTAGTTGTCGGGCCGCGCGTAGTCGTAGAGCTCGTCTACCATGTTCAGGTAGCCGGCGGGCGCGCCGCTCTCGTTGCGCAGGGCGTGCCAGACGCCCGGCGGCACGATCACCATGACCGGCCGCAGAGCACCGAGGCGAATGACCTCGCTGGCGCCGTGCGTCGGCGAATCGTCGCGCCCATCCCACAGCGCCAGCCGGATGTTGCCGCCGACTCCGACCAGATGATCGGTCTGCAGCGCATGGCGATGCCAGTCGGTCACGCTGCCGGGGTTGAGCTGTACCCAATTGACCTGCTGCACGCCGATCGCGATCGACGGCCAATCCTTGCGAAAGATCTCGAGCAGGCTGCCGCTGCGGGTGAGCACGTTGCCCAGCTCGACGATCCGCACGCCGGCAATCCTCGGCAACGTCGCGCGCACGCCGCCGGCGGATACGGTCTGCTGGTCACGTGTCCCGGCAGCCGTCGTCGATGCCCCGACTGGGCTATGGTCCATGCAAGTACGCCCCCGTACTCAAGTGCAGTCCGTCTAACGCACATGCGATTGATTTACAACCTTCACTGGTTGCTCCATAAGGCAGGCATGGATTGCGAAAAGTCCTACTCGGACCGCCGCGCCCTGGCCCTGGCCACGGCGCTGCTCGCAATCACCCTGAATTTCCTGCAGCCGCTGGTCCATGCCGCCCTGATGCGCGACGGCGCACCGGCGACGCTGTGGAGCGTATTCTGCAATGCCGCGTCCGACACGCGCTCCGATCCGGGCGGCAACGTGCCGGTCGCACTGGACAAGCACCAGTGCTGCCTGGGCCTTGCCCACGCCGTGGCCTTCACGGCACCGACGGCGAGCTTCATGCCGGTCGAGCGCGTCGCCGCGACCGCACGGCCGCTTGCGTCCTTCGACCAGCTCACGCCGGTCGGCATTCGCGACGGCCCGTACCGACCAAGAGGTCCCCCGTCCTTCGTCTGACCACCGTCTTGTGCGTCCGACGAAGGAGTAGCTCATGTCGTTTCCCCGTGCGGCAGCCGTAGCCGCCCTCGCGGGCCTGTCCGCAGGCCCGACGCTCGTGCGTGCGCAGACGCCGGGCGACCAGCAATTGCCGCCGGTCACCGTCACCGCCGGCCGAGGTTCCGATCTCGAGAAGCTCGACGTCAGCACCACGGTCATTCCGCGCGCGCAGATCCAGGCGATGCCGCAAACCAGCGTCGACCAGATCGTCAATCACATCCCCGGTATCTGGGCGCCGACCATCCCGACCGGCCAGCTCCACCCGACGGCTCAGCCCTTCAACATCCGCGGCTTCGGGTCGAGCACCACCATCAACACGCTGGTCATGGTCGACGGGGTGCCGATCAACGACCCGTTCTTCAGGACGGTCGACTGGAGCCAGATACCCAAGGCCTCGATCGAGCGCATCGAGGTGATCCGCGGCGGCGGCGCCACCAGCCTGTGGGGAAACATGGCGATGGGCGGCGTGGTCAACATCGTCACCCGCCAGCCCTCGCGCACCGGCGTGGATCTCGACGCCAACTACGGCAGCTACAACACCTTCAATGGCGAGGGCTACGGCAGCCTCCTCTTCAACGACAAGCTGAAGGTCGGACTGAGCTACGGCCATTCGCAAAGCAGCGGCTACAACCTCACGCCGCCGCAGTACCAAAATCCCAACCTCGTGCCGACCGCGTCGTGGGCCGACAACGTCAACTTCTCCGCCTACCTCAACCCCTCTGATTCGACCAAGCTGTTCGCCAAGGCCTATTTCCACCAGGCGTCGGAAAGCGGCCTGACGTGGCAGATGGCGAACAACCAGTGGTCGGCCTATCGCCTGCTGCTGGGCGGCACGCACAAGCTCGACGAGAAGTCATCGATCAATTTCAGCGCCTGGGCGGGCGGCGGCGTCTTTTCCACGACCAACGCCAGCAGCGGCAGCTACACGCTGAACAACATCAACGCGCTCAACCAGTTCGTCAGCCAGCGCGAGCAGGCCCCGAACAACAACCAGGGCGGATCGGTCTTCTACCAGCTCGACGCCGGCGCCCTGAAGGACATCAGGATCGGCGTCGATGGGCGGCGGATCCAGGTGACCGACAATCTCAATCTCTTCGCCAGCGCGACAGCCGCGCCCACCACCTTCATCGCCCAGGGCGAGCACCGGCTGGAAGGCGTGTTCGGTCAGGGCACCTACTCGTTCTCCGCGCTCCCGCTCGACGTCACGATCGGCCTGCGCGGCGACTTCTATCAGGCGATGAATGCCAGCGTGCTGAACGTGAACTCGGCCGCGCTCAACTCGATCCCGAACTCCGCCTACTCCAGCTTCGATCCGCGCATCGGCCTCAAGTACTACGTCACCGACGAGCTGACGCTGCGCGGCGCGGCCTACCGCAACTTCTCGGCGCCGGGGATGAACCAGATGTACCGCAGCTTCGCCGCCGGCACGAGCTTCACCACCACCAATCCGAACCTGCAGCCGATGAACAATTTCGGCCAGGAGGTCGGCTTCGACTTCAACTGGAAGACGGTCTCGCTGTCGGCGACGTACTTCAACAACAACCTCGACAACTACATCGACTTCGTCGCGGTCTGTAACGCCAACGCCGCCTGCGCCGCGCCCTTCGCAGCGGCGGCCGGCCTGACCGGCATCACCACGGTCAACCAGTACATCAATGTCGGCAGCGCGCGCTTCGCGGGTTTCGAGGTCCTGGGCAGCTGGCAGGCCCTGCCGGAGCTGAAGCTCAGCGGCGGCTTCACCCAGACCAGCGCCTACCTGACGAGCACGACGATGCCCAACCTGCTGCGCACCGGCGTCCAGCTCGGCCAGGTGCCCGCCTGGACGCTCAATGCCGCGGCGGAATGGCGGCCGATCCCCGACCTCGCGATCATCGTCAATCTCAAGTCCTTCCCGGCCTACTGGAACAACACCGGTCACACGCAGCTGAACGACGGCGCGACGCTGATCGATCTCGCCGTGAGCTATTCCTTCAACAAGTCGGTCGACATCTACGGGACGATCCAGAACCTGACGAACGTGCAGTACTTGGCACAGGGCTACACGACGACCACATTCGAAGGGCCGATCGTCAACGCCACCGCCATTCCGGCCCTCGGGATGCCGCTGACCGCCGCCGTCGGTCTGCGCGCGCGCTTCTGAGGTCCATCATGGAGGGAGTCACCATGCGTCTCACGATCTCAGCGCTCGCCCTCATGGCTCTGGCCGGCAGCGCCGCCGCCCAACATCACGATCACGGCGGCGCGATGCACTCCTTCTCCGCCGACGCGCGCAAAGCGTTCACCGCGACGCCGGCCTTCGGACCGGACGGCGCGTTGTGGGTGGCGCGCGGCACGGCGGACCGGGTCGTGCTCGCCAGGTCAACCGACCTCGGCAAGACCTTCACCGATCCGGTGTCGGTCACCGCGGACGCGCTCAACATGGACTGGGGGCCCGATTCGCGGCCACAGCTCGCCGTCGACAAGACCGGCGCGATCGTCGTCACCTACGCGGTGTTCCAGGACAAGCGCTTCAACGGCCGCATCTACGCGACTCGCTCGACGGATGGCGGCGCCACGTTCGCAACGCCGGTCCCGATCACGTCCGATTCGACCAGCCAGCGCTTCCAGGCCGTCGGGATCGATCCCGATGGCCGGATGTTCGCCGCCTGGCTCGACAAGCGCAATGCCGCCGCGGCGATCGCCGCGGGCAAGCCCTATCCCGGCGCAGCCCTCGCCTACGCCTGGTCGGACGACGGCGGGAGGCGCTTCTCCGACACCCGGATCGCCGTCGACAATACCTGCGAGTGCTGCCGGCTCGGCCTCGCCTTTGCCGGCTCCGGCCGGCCGGCGCTGATGTTCCGCAACGTCTTCGAGGGATCGGTGCGCGACCATGCCGTCGTCACCTTCAAGGACCCGGCGACGCCCGGCCCGGTGCGCCGCGTGAGCGTCGACAATTGGAAGATCGAGGCCTGCCCGCATCATGGGCCGAGCCTCGCGATCGCGCCGGATGGCTCCTATCACGCGGCCTGGTTCACCGGCGGCTCGGCGCGCCAGGGCCTGTTCTATGCCCATGCCGACAATGCCGGCGCGACGTTCAGCGCACCGCGCGCCCTCTCTTCGCCCGACCGCCAGCCGGCGCGGCCCTACGTGCTCGCTACGTCGACGGCCGTTCACCTGGTCTGGAAGGAGTTCGACGGCGACAAGTCGCTGGTGCGCTGGGAGGTCTCGCACGACGGCGGCCGGAGCTGGAGCACGGCGCGCACCGTTGCCGAGACGGCCGACGCCTCGGATCATCCGCTGCTGATCGCCCGCGGCTCCCGGGTGTTCCTGTCCTGGCTGACCAAGAACGAAGGCTACCGCCTCATTCCCCTCGGAGAATCGACATGAGACGCACGATCGTCGTCGCCCTGGCGCTGCTGCTCGGGCTGTCGACCACTGCCGGCCTGCGCGCGGCCGATGCCGGCCAGCCGATACCGTTCGGGCGCGGAAGCTGGGCCAAGCTCTGGTCCGAGCACGCCGGCAAGCCGACCGTCATCCATTTCTGGGGCCTGACCTGCGGCCCCTGCATCGTCGAGATGCCGAAGTGGGGCAAGCTGCTCGCCGAGCGGCCCGACATGCACCTCGTGCTGGTCGCGGCCGATCCGCTGCCGCAATCGCCCGAGCGGGTGAACGACGCGCTGCAGCGCGCCGGCCTCGAGCATGCCGAAAGCTGGGCCTTCGCCGATCGCTTCTACGAGCGGCTGCAGCACGAGATCGATCCCGCGTGGAGCGGTGAGCTCCCGCGCACGCTGCTGGTCGCTGCCGACGGCCGCACGACGGTGCTGCCCGGCGTTGCCGACCTGGCGACGGTGCGCCAATGGCTCGATGCGCACCCGCTTTCTCCGAACTGATACCAAGGAGGCTGTCTTGTTCGTTCGTTCCCCCCTGCTCGCCCTGCTCGCCTTGTTGCTCATGGCGTCGCCGACCCTTGCCCGCGACTACAAGCTCGGCGACCTCGAGATCGGCCAGCCATGGGCGCGCGCGACGCCCCAGACTGCCCCGACCGGCGGCGGCTTCCTGACGATCACCAACACGGGGACGACTCCGGACCGGCTGGTCTCGGCCACGAGCCCGGCGGCAGGCATGGTCCAGATTCACGAGATGAAGATGGACGGCGACGTCATGCGCATGCGCGAGCGCGAGGGCGGGGTCGAGATCCCGCCCGGCGCGACGGTGACCCTGGCGCCGGGCGGCCTTCACCTGATGATGATGCAGCTGAAGGGCCCGCTGAAGCAGGGCGAAAAGGTGCCCGTCACCCTGGTGTTCGAGAAGGCCGGCAAGATCGACGTCGATCTCGACATCCTGCCGATCGGCGCGATGCCCGGCCATCACAAGTAAGCTATTCCTCTCCCTGGCAGGGGAGGAGCAGGAAACTTAGAACAGCTGCACCGCGATCATGATCATGCCGATGACCGACACGAACCAGACGAGCGTGCGCAGCCAGGGAACGCCGATCAGGTAGACCACCGCGTACACCAGCCGGGCCCAGAAGAAGATCGTGGCGCCCACCGCGGTGGTGGCGTTGGCCTTGCCGGCGACGGCCGCGATGAGCACCAGCGCCGTGAACAGCACCATGTTCTCGAGCATGTTGAGGTGCGCGCGCTTGGCGCGGCCGGCGAAGCCCGTATATTCCGGCAGGCCTTCGCGGTTTCCGGCCAGCGTGGTCAGGCCGACTTCGCGGTTCGCCGCCGCCGCCGCGATCAACACCTGGACGAACGTCAGCACCACCGAGAGCAGAAGAAACTTCAGATCCGGGCTCATGGCCGTCTCTCCCCCTATTGCCTTGTCGCGAGGCTACTTGGTGCCGAAGAGGCGATCTCCCGCATCACCAAGGCCGGGAACAATATACCCGTGGTCGTTGAGCTTGGCATCGACAGCGGCTGTGAATACCGGCACGTCGGGATGCACCTCGGCGAAGGCGCGCGCGCCGGGCTCGGCGGCCAGGATGCAGATCACCTTGATGCGCCGCGCGCCGGTTTCCTTCAGGCGATCGACGCAGGCGATCGCCGAGTGCGCGGTGGCCAGCATGGGATCGCACACGATCACGTCGCGGTCGCTGATGTCGCCCGGCATCTTGAAGTAGTACTCGACCGCCTGCAGCGTGCGCGGGTCGCGGTAGAGGCCGACATGGCCGACGCGGGCCAGCGGCACCAGGTCGTGCACGCCCTCGGCCAGGCCGAGGCCGGCGCGCAGGATCGGCACGATCACCAGCTTCTTGCCGTCGAGCAGCGGCGCGTCGGTGCCGGCCACCGGCGTCTCGATGTGCGTCTTCACCAGCGGCAGGTCGCGCGTGGCATCGTAGCCCAGCAGCAGGCCGATCTCGCGCAGCAGCCGGCGGAAGTTCGCGCTCGAGGTCTCCTTGTCGCGCATCTTGGTGAGCTTGTGCTGCACCAGCGGATGGCTGACGACATGGATCGACGGCGGTAGCGACATGACGGGCTTCCTTCTATTCCCCAAAAACGAACTTAGCCCGTCACCCTGAGCGAAGCGAAGCGCAGTCGAAGGGTCCCTTTGGGTACACACGAAAAGAGATCCCTCGGCTACGCTCGGGATGACGGCAATTGATCAAAAGACAGTGCCATCGCTCTCGACGGCGATCGGCGGGCCCCCGCCCGGCCGGCGTTCGGCGGCCAGCACGCGGCCGGCGAACCAGGTGCCGGCCTCCAGCACCTTCACGAGCGGCAGGCGCTCAGCGTCGAGGCCGAGATGCACGCGCACATGATCGGCCACCTTGTCGAGCAACGCCACCGTCAGCGCGCGCCATTCGACGATCGCCTCGTCGTCGGCCTTGAAGCTGTCGGTCAGCAGCCTCGATTGCCTGGGTCTGAGCGCGCCCGCATCGACCAGCAGGCCCCCGTTGCGATACTCCGGCAGCCCGGTCAGCGCATCGAGCTCGACGACCGCGAGACCGGCGCCTTCGATCGGCTCGACCAGGGAATACGAAAGCCATTGCGAGAGCTTGTGGAACGGCACCCAGCCGATGGCGGGATGCTGCCACATGTCGCCCGTCGGCGCCGGCCAGATCGGCGAGAGCTTGTCGAGGACCGCGGCAAGGATCGACTCGGCCTTCACCGTGCTTCCGCCCTTGGCGACGACGTCGAACAACGCGCCTGGCCGCTCGAGCCCGACTCGGCCGAGCTTGCGCAGCAGGTCGGCGCGCCCTTCGAGCCCGACCAGCGCATTGTGCGCCTTGACCTGGAAGCCCATGGCGATGTCCATCGGCGTCAGCGCCGCCAGCCGCTCGGCATCGGCCCGCAGCGGATCGCCCTTGGGATCGCGACTGAAGGCGCCGTTGGCGAACATGCGGAAGCTCGCCACGCCAAGCCCTTCTGAACGCGCATAGGTCTCGCCCGTATCAGGCTCGCGATAGGACCAGGACGGGCCCGCGCCGGCGTCGAGCAGCACCGACACGACAGCGAGGTCCATGCGCCGACGCGCAACTTCTTCCTTGGGAAGTGCGGCGAGTCGCGGCGCCAGCGCGGCCCAGCGGTCGTGCCCGCCGGCCTCGAAGTGCCGCCAGCGCGAATGGAAGGGAATCGCCGCCGGATCGGCGAAGCGCTGGCGCGTGACGGCGAGCGTCGCCTGCACCGCCGCCTCGAGCCCGTTGGTATCGACCGACCACCAGGCCGACCGTCCATCCTCGACATACTTCAGGACCTGCGCCGCGCGCTCGCGGATCGCCGCGGGCGTACGGAGATACGCCAGATCACCAGGAAGCAGAGACGCCATTCATGTCATCCTGGGCGAAGCGAAGGATCTCATGCCGCTTCAGCCTTTGGATCGCTTCGCATTCAGGCCCTTCGCTTCGCCCAGGACGACAGAAGAAGAGCGCCACTGGAGTGGCGCGGTCCGATGAGTCATTCCATGAGACCCCGGCCCTTGGCCTTCTCCAGGTCGGCGGCCAGCGGCTTCTTCGGCGTGAAGTAGCCGGCGGCCTTCTTGGCATCCATCTCGACCTGGGCATCCGCCGGAATCAACTCGTCGGGAATCGGCACCTGCTCGACGATCTCGATGCCCTGCTCGCGCAGCGCATCGGACTTCATGTTGCTCATCGAGGCGAAGCGGTCGATGCGGGAGATGCCCAGCCAGTGGAAGACGTCGGGCATCAGCTCCTGAAAGCGCATGTCCTGCACGCCTGCGACGCATTCCGTACGGTTGAAGTACTGCGCCGCCGAATCGCCGCCCGGCTGGCGCTTGCGCGCGTTGTAGACCAGGAACTTGGTCACCTCGCCCAGGGCACGACCTTCCTTGCGATTGTAGATCACCACGCCGACCCCGCCCTTCTGCGCCATCTCGATGCAGATCTCGATGCCGTGCGCGAGGTACGGCCGGCAGGTGCAGATGTCGGAGCCGAACACGTCCGAGCCGTTGCACTCGTCATGGAGACGGCAGGCGATCTTCGTCTCGGGCTTGCCGAGCTGCTTCACGTTGCCGAAGAAATAGATCGTCGAACCGCCGATCGGCGGCAGGAACAGCTCGAGGTCGGGCCGCGTCACCAGCTCGGTGTACATCCCGCCGGTGTGCTCGAACAGCGTGCGGCGGAGGTCGGTTTCCTTCACGCCGAAGCGCTCGGCGATGCCGGGCAGCCACCATACCGGCTCGACCGCCGCCTTGGTCACGCGCACGTCTCCGTTCGGCGTCAGCAGGTCGTTGTCGGGCTTCAGGCGGCCGGCCGCGATCGCGTCCCTGATCTCCGGCATCTGCACATGGGCCTTGGTCACCGCGATGGTCGGACGGATATCCCAACCGGCGGCGAGCTTGTCGGCGAACACCTCGGCCACCATGTGGCCCCACGGATCGAGCGACACGATCTTCTTCGGGTCGAACCAGCTCTCGAACGGGCCGATCGGTTCGGCCGGCATGGTGTTGGTGAAGTCAGGGCGATGGCCGGGCTTCAGCTCCTGGGCCGCGATCGCCAGCGCACGATAGATACCGTAGCTGCCGGAGTGGACGCCGATCGCATTGCGCCGCGCCGGATCGGCCACCGTGCCCACTACAGGACCGCGGACCTTCGGGTCGCGCGCACCCCACGTCACCGCCGGAGCCGCTTGGCCGCCCTGTGACGGGTGGGTATTCAATCTGATGTGCGCCATGTGCTTTCCAGATGCTCCAGGAGCCGCGAGAGGCGCGGCGTGGCGGGAAAGCGATGGATTCTAGGCCCTGTGGATGAATATTGGAAGAACCAGCCGGCGCGCACGGTGCGTGCGGATATCGGCATTTCCGCAGCGAATGGAGAGGCTTACAACGCCCCGCGTGTGAAAACCGCGGTCGACAGTCGGCCGTGCAGATGCAAAGGCAACGCTCAGCTCCGCCTCCGTCAGCTCCAGCACGCCGGTGAAGCCGCGGCGGTTCGGATAGGCGTCGTGACGGCGACAAGATCGAAGCCCGCTCATGGCCGCACCTTGGCCCGAACGCCTCACCGAGTCAGTATGCATGTCATCCGGAACGCAGCGAGGGATCTTTCAGCGTCGCGAAGGATCGCTCACTGCGCTCGGGACGACACAAGCGGAGACCCCCATGCCCGACCTGTTCCCGACCCCCTCCGAGGCGGAGAAGGAGAAGGCGCTCGAGATCGGCATCGTCAACCATCTCGGCCCGGATTCCTTCAAGCCCGATGGCATGCGCCCGTTCTTCGAGTACCGCCAGCTCGGCCTCGACAAGCTGACCAACGGGCGTGTCGGCGCCCTGGTCGCCCGTGCACGACCGGGCCAGCAACCCAACGCCCCGCGTCACACCCATGCGCTCGACTTCCAGTTCATCTACGTGCTGAAGGGCTGGGCGATCTTCGAGTACGAAGGCTATGGCGAGCAGAAGTTGGTGGTCGGCTCGACCGTCTATCAGCCGCCCGGGATCAGGCACAAGCAGATCGCCCAATCGGACGATTTCGAGGTGCTCGAGATCACCATGCCGGCGGATTTCGACACCGCAACGGCCGAGTGAGCCTGATGCGCGCGATGGCGCTCCTGCTGGCGCTGCTGTTGGGGGCAACGGCGGCGGCCGGAGCGGCCGAGCCCGTGCCGACGCCGAAGATGATCTTCTTCCCAACCGGCTCGACCCGCGGCACCGCCGGCGGGCATGTGCTGCGCGGCAATCGCGACCTCTATTCGGTCAAGGCGATCGGCGGCCAGATCATGACCGTGACCATCACGGCGCCCGACGACAACGCCGTCTTCCAGATCTACGAGCCCGGCACGCAGATCGGCCGTGACGCCGATGGTCTTCTGCAATTCACCGGCAAGGCGCTGGCACACGCCGACGACGGCGACGACGCCACGCGCTGGAGCGGCCGCCTGCCGCGCTCCGGGACCTACCTGATCGTGATCGGCAGCACGCGCGGCAATGCACGCTACAGTATGGACGTGAAGATCGAATAGGAGTCGCGGGGGAGTCCAGGCATGCAGGCATCGCTCTTGATGGGGCTGACGCTGGCGCTCGCCGCCGCGGTGCCGGCCAGTGCCGCGGAGCTGCAGGTGATCGCCGGAGGCGGCATCGCCGTGCCGTTGAACGAGATCGTGGCGCAGTTCGAGCAGTCCAGCGGCCACAAGGTCGTCATCCGCTACGGCACCGCACCCGAGTTGATCAAGATCGCCACGACCATGCCGTTCGACTTGGCCATCACGCCCAGCGAGGTCTTCCGGGACGAGGGTGCAGCCGCACGGCTCGCGTCCGGCCCGACGGCGGATATCGCCCATGTCGGTCTCGGCGTGGCGGTCCGCGCGGGCGCGCCGAAGCCCGATATCAGCACGCCGGACTCCCTGAAGCAGGCGCTGCTCGCGGCCAGAAGGGTCGCAACGATTCCAGCGAGCGCTGCCGGCGCCCAGGTGATGAAGCTGTTCGAGAAGGTCGGCGTAGCGAGTGAGGTGAAGGCCAAGCTGCAGGCAGCCGCCAACCCGATCAAGCTGGTCGAGATCATGGCCGTCGGCCAGGCCGAGATCGGAATCTTCATCACCAACGTTCTGACGGCCGACGGCCTGGACGTCGTGGGGCCGGTACCCGCAGAGCTCGACTATGTGCTGACCTACACCGGCGGCATAGCCCGAGGAGCCGCCCAGCCGCTGATCGCCCGGGCATTCCTCGAGTACCTGAAATCGCCGCAGGCCAAGGCCGTGCTGAAGGCGCGCGGGCTGACGCCCGGCTGAACGCTCCTAGCTAGTCGAGACGTCGGCCTTCAGGCTCTGGATGAAACCCAGCACATCGGCGCGTTCGCGCGCGGGCACCTTGAAGGCGTCGAGCGTGCTGCCGAGGTGGCCGATGAAGACCGTCCAGTCCTTCTCGTCGATCCGCATGCCCTTGTGCGAGGTCTTCATGTCTCGACCGACATAGGTCATAGGCCCACCGGCCTGCGCACACCAGAAGCGGCCGAGTTGTGGACGGCTCTGCAGGCGCGGCAGCAGGTTGTCGCAGACGGCGGCGATACCGTCATAGCCGCCCAAGCGGCTGTAAAGCGACTCAGCCACGGTCCGATCCCCCTCGTTCGAGAAACAGGGGAGATCGTGTCACGGCGTTGTTGCCTTTTGTAGATGGAGTCGCGCGGACGCCCGGGCGAAACCGCCCGGACGCCCATCGGTTTGCTGGACGATCGCCTACTTCAGGGCGTCGCAGAGGGTGCGGTCGGCATGCTGGGCCGAAGCGGCGTTCAAGCACTCGGTCTTCGTCTTGTAGTTCGTCGCATTGAACGTCCCGCTGCTCATCGGCTGCTGCGCCTGCTGGGTCGAGGTGCTGCCGCTGCCCATGGTCGAGCTGGTGGACCCGGACCCGCTACCCATGGTCGAGCTGCCGGAGCCGGTGCTCGGCGTCATCGTGCTGCTGCCAGTGCCGCTGCTGGTGCCACTGCTTCCGCTGGTCTGGGCCTGTGCCGTCGAGAAGGCGAGCGCCGTGCCGGCGGTCAGAAGGGCGACAGTGAGAAGACGTGAGAACATCAAATCCTCCATCATGCGCTTCCCCCAACCGTGAAGACGCCTCAGCCGCCGGTTCGGTGACACCGACGACGCAGTCTGCCCGAAACCGCACAAATAATCGGGCGTGGTGAAATACTGGCCGACCACCCGGTCGATCTGGCCGTGCGCGAAGGCGGTAACCAGCAGCACGACGATCACGCAAGCAGCGAGCGAGCGCGCCAGTGGCGCTCGTGGACGATGCGCAGGCTCACTGCAGCGTGACGCTCCCGCCGGCCACGTCGATGGTGGTGCCGAACGGTTGGCTGAGCGCGGCGAAACGCTCGAGGACCGCACGGCCCTCGTCCTTGCCGGCGAGACGCGGCCGGCCGCGCTTGTGACGCGGCTCCTTCCAGCCGAGGCTGATCGGAATGAGTTCGATCGAACGCAGCTCGCGGCCTTCCCAGGTCAGCTGCGGCAGCACCGATTCCCAATAGCGCTTGTCGGCCGGAAAGCCGGCCTGGTCGTTCTTCATGCGCACCTGATAGACCTGACCCGGCTTGAGATCGGGATCGGCGCGGAAGCGGTCGTAGCCGTCGGACGGAATCTTCTGCACCAGCTCGTTCTGGCCGATGAAATTGCCGAGCGAATAGAAAATCGGCTTGCCTTTGTAGATCTCCAGCCCGCGCAGCAGGTGCGGACCGTGGCCCGCCACCACGTCGGCGCCGGCGTCGATCATCTGCCGCGCGAAGGCGGGGATGAACTCGGCCGGGATCTCCTTGCTCTCGGCCTGCTCATGCGCATGCAGGCTCACGACGACGAGGTCAGAGAGGCCCTGTGCTTCTTCGATCCAGCGCGTCATCGCGGCGATGTCCTTGGCACTGGCGATGGTGCGCACCTGGGCGCGGTTGGCGGTCTTGAACTTCATGTCGCCCAGCGGGAAGACCGACGGATCGGCCGGCGGGTGGGCAAAGCCCATCTTGATCTTCGCCTGGCGTTCGGCCTCGAGGCCGAGCTGGTCGGCAATCTCGCGCAGCGCCGTGAGCTGCTGCTCGGTCACCTCGTACACGGTTTCGAAATGCAGCGGATTGAGTCCGGGCCGTCCGGGAAGGTCGGGCCGCGCGGCCGCCGCCTCCTGCCCCTTCGCGAAAGACGAGGCGCAGGAGATCATCGCCACGGTCCCGGCAGGATGGGTGTGGTAGCAGGGCCGCCGCGCATCCTCGAGATTGCGGCCAACGCCCGCGAAGGAAATGCCCCGCCGCTCCATCGCCTCGATCGAATGGATCAGACCGGAGATTGAATAGTCGAGCGCGTGGTTGGTCGCAGTGGCGAACAGGCCGAAGCCCGCCTCGACCAGCTCGTCCAGCACCCAGGCCGGCGCACCGAAGTGCGAACCGCCGGATTCCAGCGCCGGATCGCCGCGATAGTCGTTGGCCAGCACCTCGAGGTTGGTGAAGGCGACGTCGGCGGCGCGCACCTTGTCGAACAGGGGCTTGAGCTCGGGATCGCGATGGCTTTGCAGGCGGCGCTGCAGGATCGAATCGCCGCTGAGGAGCAGTTTCATGCCGGGACTTTGCGTCATGCAACGTCCGGGCGCCACCGTTCGTTGGCGCCAGGACATCACACGGATAGCGAGGGAATCGATGCCGACGCCACAGGAGCTCGAACGCAAATTCTGGGACGCCCTGGCCGACGACCGCACGATGATGCTGGGCCTGCACAGCGCCGACGAGGGCCACACGCGGCCGATGACGGCGATGCTCGATGCCGATCAGCCCGGCTCGATCTGGTTCTTCACCGTGAAGGACAACGCCATGGTCGGCCAGCTGACGGACGGCCATCGCGCCGTGGCGACCTTCACCGCCAAGGACCACGATCTGTTTGCCGCCGTGCACGGCACGCTGCTGATAGAGAACAATCCGGCGATGATCGACAGGCTGTGGAGCAGCAGCGTCGCCGCCTGGTACGAGGGCGGCCGCAACGATCCGAACATCGTCCTGCTGCGACTCGATCCCGACCAGGCGGAGATCTGGGAGAGCGCTTCGGGCCTCCTCGCCGGGCTGAAGACGATGCTGGGCGGCAGTCTCCAGCGCGACGTTCGCGACAAGGCAGCCCGCGTCGACATGCGGCACTGAGCGCAGCTCAGGGCGTGTCGCCCTCGGTCGAGCTGACCGCCACGCCGCGATGGCCCCAGCGCCAGCCAGCGACCTCGGGCATGTCGTCGCCATGCTTGGCGATGTACTGCTTGTGGTCGATCAGCTTGTCGCGGATCGCCTGCTTGGCGTAGGCGGCGCGCTCGGCCAGGCCGGGCACCCGGTCGATCACGTCGCCGACCAGGTGGAAACGATCGATGCCGTTCAGCACGCACATGTCGAACGGCGTCGTGGTGGTGCCCTCCTCGCGGTAGCCGCGGACATGGAAATTGTCGTGGCCGTGGCGGCGATAGGTCAGCCGATGGACCAGCGACGGGTAGCCGTGGAAGGCGAAGATGACCGGACGATCGACCGTAAACAGGGCGTCGAAGTCGGCGTCGGACAGGCCATGCGGATGCTCGCTGGGCGGCTGGAGCTTCATCAGGTTCACGACATTGACCACCCGCACCTTCAGGTCGGGCGCGTGCTGGCGCAGCAGGTCGACGGCCGCCAGCGTCTCGAGCGTCGGCACGTCACCGCAGCAGGCCATCACCACGTCTGGCTTGCCGCCGCGATCGTTGCTCGCCCATTCCCAGATGCCGAGGCCGGCATCGCAGTGCTTGATCGCCTGGTCCATGGTGAGCCATTGCGGCGACGGCTGCTTGCCGGCGACGACGACGTTCACGTAGTTGCGGCTGCGCAGGCAGTGATCGGTGACCGACAGCAGGCTGTTGGCGTCGGGCGGCAGGTAGACGCGCACCACCTCCGCCTTCTTGTTCACCACGTGGTCGAGGAAGCCCGGATCCTGGTGGCTGAAGCCGTTATGGTCCTGCCGCCAGACGTGGCTCGACAGCAAGTAGTTCAAGGACGCGATCGGCCGGCGCCACGGGATGTGATTGCAGACCTTCAGCCACTTGGCGTGCTGGTTCAGCATCGAATCGACGATGTGGATGAAGGCCTCGTAGCACGAGAAAAAGCCGTGCCGGCCGGTCAGCAGATAGCCTTCGAGCCAGCCCTGGCACTGATGCTCGCTCAGCATCTCCATCACGCGACCGTCCGGCGCGAGGTGATCGTCCCACGGCAGCGTCTCGGCGACCCAGGCACGGTTGGTGGCCTGGAGCACGTCCTGCCAGCGATTCGAGTTGAGCTCGTCCGGGCTGAACAGGCGGAAGTTCCGTTCGCCTGCGCTCGCCTTCATGACGTCGCGCAGGAAATGGCCCATCACCCGCGTCCCTTCGGCGGCGGCGGCGCCGGGCGCCTTCACCTCGACGGCGTAGTCGCGGAAGTCGGGCAGCCGCAGGTCGCGCAGCAGCAGGCCGCCATTGGTGTGCGGGTTGGCGCTCATGCGGCGCGGGCCTTTGGGCGCCAATGCGGCGATCTCGGGCCGCAGCCGGCCCTCCTCGTCGAACAGCTCGTCCGGCCGGTAGCTCTTCATCCACTGCTCGAGCAGGCGGACATGCTCGGGATTGTCGTGCAGGCCGGCGAGCGGCACCTGGTGCGAGCGCCAGTAGCCCTCGGTGCGCTGGCCGTCGATCTCCTTGGGACAGGTCCAGCCCTTGGGCGTGCGCAGGACGATCATCGGCCAGCGCGGCCGTCCCGTGAACCCCTTCGTGCGCGCCTCGTCCTTGATGCGATGGATCTCGGCCATCACGGCATCGAGCGTCTCGGCCATCTTCTCGTGCATCGTCATCGGATCGTCGCCTTCGACGACGTATGGCGTGTAGCCGTAGCCGAGGAACAGATGCTCCAGCTCCTCCGGCGTGATGCGGGCGAGCACGGTGGGGTTGGCGATCTTGTAGCCGTTGAGATGCAGGATCGGCAGCACCACGCCGTCGGTGACGGGGTTCAGGAACTTGTTGGAATGCCAGCTGGTCGCCAGCGGCCCGGTCTCCGCCTCGCCGTCGCCGACCACCGCCGCGACGACGAGGTCGGGATTGTCGAACGCGGCGCCATAGGCGTGCGACAGCGCATAGCCCAGCTCGCCGCCCTCGTGGATCGAGCCCGGCGTCTCGGGCGCGGCATGGCTCGGGATGCCGCCGGGGAAGGAGAACTGGGTGAACAGCCGCTTCATGCCGGCGGCGTCGAACGACACGTCGGGATAGACCTCGCTGTAGGTGCCTTCGAGCCAGGCATTGGCGACGATGCCCGGCCCGCCATGGCCGGGACCGGTGATGTAGATCATGTCCGTGTCGTCGCGGCGGATCAGCCGGTTGAGATGGACCCAGATGAAGTTGAGCCCCGGCGTGGTGCCCCAATGGCCGAGCAGGCGCGGCTTGATGTGCTCGCTGGCGAGCGGCCGGCGCAGCAGCGGATTGTCGTAGAGATAGATCTGGCCGACGGAGAGGTAGTTGGCGGCGCGCCACCACGCATCGATCTGGCGGCGCTCCTTCTCGGATAGGCTATTGGCCATTGTCACCTCCGGCACAAGTTACCCACGCCTGCTCTGTAGGACCGGCTATAAGACGGGCATGACCTTCTCGATCGCGGGGCGCTGCGCGCGCACGGGCATGTTGGGTGCCGTCGTCACCACCTCCTCTATGGCAGTCGGCGGGCGCTGTGCCTATGCGCAGCCGCGCATAGGTGCGGTATTGACCCAGCACCGCACCGACCCGCGGCTCGGCCCGAAGATGCTCGAGGGCCTGCGCGGCGGCGCGGCGCCGGACGCGGTGCTGCAGGCGCTCGAGGCCGCCGACCCGAACCTGCGCTGGCGCCAGCTCGCGGCGATCGCGGCCGACGGCCGGGCCGCCTTCTTCAACGGCAGCCGGATCACCTCGATCGCCAAGGGCCGGATGGGCCGCGACTGCGTGGCGATCGGCAACATCCTGCGCACCCCCTCCGTGGTCGACGCGATGGTCGAGAGCTTCGAGGCGAACGAGCCCGAGCCGCTGGCCGAGCGGCTGGTGCGCGCCATCGAGGCCGGGCTGGCGGCCGGCGGCGAGCTCAGGCAGATCAAGTCGGCCGGCCTGCTGGTCGTGCACCGCGAGAGCTTCCCCTATGTCGACCTGCGCGTCGATCTCAGCGCCCAGCCGCTCACCGAGCTGCGCTTCCTGTGGGAGCTCTACCGGCCCGAGGCCGAGACCTACGTGGTCCGCGCGGTCGATCCGGACAAGGCGCCGACGCCGCTGTGACGAACCCGGTTTGCATTTTTGATGAATCGCCGCGTAGTATCGCGCGGGATTACGGGGTTTGGCAGGGTGATGCGTCGACGCCAGTTGCTGGTCGCCGGTCTCTTGGTCGCGGCAGCGCCTGCCACGGCGCAATCGGCGAGCCTGCGCCTGGGCACCACGCCGGACGGCGGCGGCTTCGCGCCCTATAGCGTGGCGCTGGTCGAGACGCTGAAGTCGCTCGACCATGGCCTCGCGATCCGCACCGTCGACACCAAGGGCTCGACCGACAATGCCGAGCGCCTGAAGGCCGGCAGCATCGATCTCGGCCTGATCAGCGGCGAGGTCTTCAACGAAAGCGAATCGCGCCAGCCGGGCCGCCTCAAGGTGGTGAGCGTGATGTACTACACGCCCGGCATGTTCGGGGTCCTGAACAACAGCCCGCACAGGTCGATCATGGACCTGCGCGGCCAGCCGATCGTCTGGGGCCCGCGCGGCACCGGCAGCGCGGTGCAGGCGCGCTACGTGATGGGCGGGCTCGGCCTCGACCTCGACCGCGACTTCGTCCCGCTCTACCCCTCCGACTTCACCGACGGACCGCCGCTGATCTTCGCCGGCAAGGCCGCCGCCATGTGGGGCAGCGGGCTGCGGCAACCCGCCTTCGTCACCATCGCCAAGCACCCGATCGGCGTGCGCTTCATCGTGCCGACGGCCGCGGAGATCGCGCGCATCCGCGCCAGGTACCCGTTCCTGGTGCCGCTCACCGTGCGCAGCGGCACCTATCCGGGCGACAACACGGCCGTCACCACCGTCGGCTCGTGGAGCTTCATCGTCGCGCGCAGCGACCTCGACCCAACGATCGTCCGGCGCCTCGCCGCCGACCTCCACAAGGCCGAGCAGCAGGCGCTGAAGTCGCCCTACCTCGCCCAGACCACCGCCGCCAACACGCTGGCCGGCGTGAGCAGCTTCGACGAACTGCATCCGGGCGTCCTCAGCTACTACAAGGACGCCGGGCTGGCGCCTTAGACTCTTGCCGGACCGCGGGCGTCCCGCCCGCTCTGATTCATGAGCGGGCGGGACGCCCGCGGTCCGGCAAGACTAATCGAAGAGTGTCGCCAGGCGCTGCTTCATCTGGTCGGCGATGTACAAGGCGATGGCCTGGATGCTCGAGGTCGGGTTCACGCCGCCGCCGGTCACGAACACGCTGCCGTCGACGATGAACAGGTTCTTCACGTCATGGCTCCTCCCCCAGTCGTTCACCACCGAGCGCTCGGGCTCGGTCCCCATGCGCGCCGTGCCCAGCAGATGGCCGGGATAGTTCAGGATCTCGCGCGAGCAGTGGATGCGGGTCGCGCCGCACGCGTCGAGGATCTCTTCGGCGCGGGCGATGCCGTGCTCCATCATGCGGCGCGTGTTCTCCGAGATCGTGTAGTCGATCCTGGGCGCCGGGATGCCGTTGCCGTCCTTCAGCTCGGGATCGAGCGTGACCCGGTTGTGCTCCTCCGGCAGGTCGTCGCACGCCACGCCGATGCCGACCCGGTGGTCGAGCAGCTCGCGATAGACGCGATGATGGTCGCGCCCCCACGGCAGGTGCCCCGCCGCCACGGCCTGCACCGCCGTGTTGACCGGCCCGGTGCCGCGATTGAACTGCAAGGTGTAGCCGCGCACGAAGCCGCGGGCTCTATCGGTCTCGTAGAACTGCTTGCTCCACAGCGAGGTGATCGGCCCGCGCCCGCCATCGAGCGTCTCGGCGACATAGCCCGACACGACCGGCCAGGGATGCAGCATCAGGTTCCTGCCGACGAGCCCGGAGGAATTGGCGAGCCCGTTCGGGAACTTCCCGGACACCGAGTTCAGCAGCAGCCGCGGCGTGCCGACGCCGTTGCAGGCCATGATCACCAGCTCGGCCGGCTGGAAGTGTTCGCGGCCCTCGGCGTCGTAGTAGATCGCGCCCGAGACCATGCCGTTGCCCGCATCGAGCGTGATCTCCCGCACCCGCGCGTTGGTGCGCAGCTCGACGCCCATCCGGATCGCCAGCGGCCAGTAGGTGATGTCCGTGCTGGCCTTGGCGCCCTGCGCGCAGCCCGGCGTGCAGTGGTTCAAATTGATGCACTGCGCGCGGCCCTCGTAGGGCTGGGTGGCGATCGAGGTGTCGCTGGGCCACCAGTGCCAGCCGAGTTTGTTCATCGCCCTGGCATACGTCGCGCCGGTCTTGCCGAGCGGGATCGGCGGCATCGGCGGATGGCGGGGCGGCACGCCGGGATCGCCCTCGAGGCCGGACGAGCCCATCATCCGGTCGTTCTCCTCGTAGAAGGGCTCGAGCGTCCAGTAGTCGATCGGCCAGTCGTCGGCCACGCCGTCGAGCGACTTCACGCGAAAGTCCGACGGATGCAGGCGCGGCCAGTGGGCGGTGTAGATCACCGTGCCGCCGCCGACGGCGTTGAAGTTGGCGACCTTCATGATCGAGTTGTCGTCGTTCACCGGATAGTCGGCCGCCCGGCCGCGCTTGTTGGGCGAGATCTCCCAATCGCCCATGCGCCTCGCCTCCCAGTCGCGGCCGTTGGCCGGGAACTCGGTCGAGCGCACCCAGTCGCCCTGCTCCAGGCAAAGGATCCGCATGCGCGTCTCCGCCAGGCTCCACGCCACCGCCGCGCCGGATGCGCCGGAGCCGACGATCAGGACGTCGACCTTGTCGTGCGGGATGGTCATGCCTTGGTCCTCACGCCGTCTCTCCTCCGTAACTCCACTCGTGCAGGCACCCACCTCTCCTCCCCGCGCTGCGCGCGGGTCCCTTCCTCTCCCCCCGCTGCGCGGGCGGAGAGGACGTGTGAGCGGGCGGAGGGGACTGAAGAGGGGTACCGGAAATACCGGAAATGCCGGAAATGCCGCGAACTCGACTCACTCGGCTCATACGTCCTCTCCGCCGCGTGAGCGCCTTCACAGGCGCGGAAGCGGGGGAGAGGACGGGGACCCGCGCGAAGCGCGGGGGAGGAGAGGTGGTCATCCGTCTTCTCCTCACGCACATCGCCTGTGGGGCAGGCACCACCTCTCCTCCCCGTTGCTGCGCAACGGGTCCCTTCCTCTCCCCCGCTCGCGCGGCGGAGAGGACGAAAGACGGGGGAGAGGACGAAAGACGAGGATGGAGTCCACGGGAGTCCACACGCGAGTGGACCGGTTGGATGCCGATGGCATCGGCATTTTCGGCCCGGAGTCCACGAATCCACCGATCCTGTCCCACACGGAAAACACCCCTCTGTTCGGCACGCCGCGAAGAACGAGGATAGACTTGGCGCATCATCCCCCGAGTCTAGCGCGGGTCCGCGGCGAACACCTATTACGGGCAATGGAACCGGCGATTCTTCAAGGAATCGGCAACCGAAACCCGAGGCCAATGTCCAAGCGGCCCTTTTCGTGAGAGGCGTTATCCACAGGCTTTCCGGCCCGCCACTGCACAGGAGCGTACCGCCACCTCCGCGATCGTCGCGACGTTGGCCAACAGACCCAACGAAGGTGGATATCATGCGCACCAACATCCTGCGCCGAGCCTATACGTTGCTTGCGCTGCTCGGTCTCTCCTGCACCCTCGCCGCCTGCGAGAATACGTTCCACGGCGCTGCCCGGGACATCAACAAGGACGCCTACGCCGTCCAGCGCGCCTTCAACAACGGCTCGACGTACTGATCCCCGATCGGCAGCGCGAGGAGAGGTCCCATGTCGGACGATGGCGGCAATCGCGGAGGCGGCCGCATCCCGGGCGGCCTCGTGGCCTGGGCGGTCGGCTTCGTGGCGGTCATCCTCCTGATCGGCACCGTCTGGTGGACGATCAGCGGCACGCGCGACACCTACCGGTACACGACCGCACACGCCCAGGCGCCCGCCAGCTCCGTGCATTAGGGCCGCCGCCCCTGCTCCTTCGTCTGACGGGACGCCCAAACAGCAAGAAGCCCGTCGGACGGCACCACGACGGGCTTCCCGGCAGCGAGGCCGGCGGGGCCAGGAGGAGACGTCGAAGCCGCCTCGCTGCTCTGTCGCGGAGCCGCCGCTCTCGTATCGGCGTCCAGGCGGCGCGGCGGAGCCCGACGGGCAGGACCAGCGCGATCAACAGTGCGTGCCTGGAGCCGAGGGGGTCGTGAGGGATCTCCGACGGACAGTCGATCAACGAGTACAACCCACGGCGTAAACGGCCTGTTGCCATACGCTTGCGCACCACCGCGCGGCGGCCCGCGACGCGAAAGAGCGGCGACCGCTCCCGTGCTCGCAGTACCTGCGGGTTATCGGACCTTGGTGCGGGTTACCGCACCTTGTCGTCGCGCCAGAACGGCGCCCGCCGCTTCACCGGATCGAGCAGCCCCCAATCCCCCTGCTCCACGATATGCCCTTGGGGGAACGGCGCGCGCGCCTCGTGCCCCAGCGCCCGCAGGACGCGGTCGTCGCGGTAGTAGGCGGAAAGCACCACCCGCCCGAGCGCCCGGGCCGCCGCGCCGCCCTCGGCGGACCACGCGTTGATCAGCGCCTCGCGCCGCCCGCGGTCGAGCGCGGCGAAGGCCCCGCCCGCGCGCTTGTCGATCTCGGCCAGGGCGGTGCGGATCAGCGGCAGGTCGCGGCCGATGGAGCGGACGATGTCGGCGACGATGGCGGGGTCAGAGGCGGCGGGCATGCTCAGTTCCGGGTTGGCCTGGATCATGGCACCAGCCACCGTCCTCAGGGCTTCCTGATCATTCACAGCAAGTCTCGATTCGGTAACGGCGCCCACAAGAACTCCTCGAACAAACTTGGCCCCAACTGGTCTACATGAGACGCTGCGGCTTGATCAATGGTCCGCTCGCTGATCCTACGATCTCGTACTTGACCGTTTAGGTATCGGATCGACCATCACAATTCTGTTCGTCTCAAAGTCGAATGCGACTAGCCCGGTGCCACCAATAAACCGACCGCGCTCAAGCTGCTCGACCATCGCGCGTCCAGTAGACCTGCGTGAAATTGTTCCGCAAAGTCAAAAAAAGAGGACATTACTCGTTCTGCCTGCTCTTCTGTGAGCTCGTTTTGTACCAACAACTTTAAACGATAGTTCGCGCCAATATCGAGGATTATCGAGAAACCGATAGAATACTCACCCTTGGAGGAGACCTTACCGGACGATCCAACTAACGATAGTCTGACCTTTCCGACCTTTCCAAGAAGAGCGGTTGCGCCAGCCTTAAGCAGAAGATAGTGGTCTTTACCCATCTCCTTCAGAAAACCATCAAAGTACGCCTTCGTGATATAGACAATTACCGCCGTTGGAAGTAGCCACTCGATTCCGGCAAATGGCCCCCTCAGTGAAGTTCTTTCGGTGGCAAAGTCCAATCCATTCGCCGATACCGACACGCTGAATTCCTCGATATATTCGTCGGGGATGTCTTCAGAATGCAAAACAGCTAATTGAGGGGGCATTCTTATCTCCAACATCCTATCCACTAGCACCACAACTTCCACCAAGGATGGGCATTTCGCCTACTTAGGCGGAGCGTCCCCCTGCGATTTGTTTCAGTAAAGTAGTTTCCAAGCAATGAAAGGCGGCGCCCATGTTCAACTCGCAAAACTGCAAGCCCGCGATAGCGCTCCCCCGCACCAAGCACACCCTCCTTCCTTTCATTGAGGTATACGTAGTAAACACGGCATCGATTGAAGTCCGCATCTTTGTTTGCATGGACAACCAACGTCCAAGAAGTAGATTCGGCGCTCTCAAGAAGAAATTTAAGAGATAGAAGGGTATGCTTTACTTCGAGATTCACGCTCCGCTGTTCCAGACTGTCATCGCTTCCGAACTCTATTACGCCCGCCCAGAAGCCCCCTAGATAAGGAAAGATTGATCGCTGCAAAGGCGGAAACCAACGCCAGGACACCCACAGGACGCCGACCGCGATCGCGGATACCATCGTTGCGATTCGAATGGTGGTACTTGCATCTCGAAGGCCATCACCGTTTCCGATTGCCCCACCATAAACCGCAACAAGCAGTGCCAACCCAACCGCAATCGCAATCGCCTGCAAAAGGCGGCGTATTGGAATTAGATGCGCCATCTACTTTGGCCTCTCTTGATTATCTGGCACCTGTGCATCCGCACCGTAGCGCATCCTACATAAGGTATTCATCGGTCATACGCGGGTCCGGTTCTAGTCTCCTCGTGGTTAAAACGATTTCGCCCACATCGCGCGGGAATGCTTCGACCCGATCCAACGCAACGTTCACTCGTTCACACTGCTCCGCATTCAGATAGAAGCGATGATCGGAGAGCCACCCTTGTGGCCTGTGATAGTTTTCAGAATTCGCACCCTCCAATGCCCTTATCTGCCGTTCAATCTCGTCCCGCGCAACGCGCGGCCTGAGCAACGGCACCACATCAATGGTTCGATCTTCCGAGACTATAATGGCCAGTCGAGCTTTAGCGGTGCTTTGGACATACCGGACGCCGGAATTGAAACGAGCGCCTCGTGACGGCGTACAATCCGCTGTGGCCGCTCCGTCGAGAACCACCCCAATTGCGTAGCAGGTTCCACTCGGGTCCAGAAGTATACTGCCATCAATGCGACTAACTCTCTCCAACAGTTCTTCGGTCATTTCGATGGGCTGAATCGCCGTACCCTGCGCATCGAGCCTTTCCGCCTCTTCCGCTGCATCTTCCGCCACTACGATTAGGCTTCCGCGATCAATCCGAGCTGCCGAATTGAAGATAGTCCAAAGTAGTTCTGCGTTCTCATTCGTTGCCTCTCGAAAGATCCGACGGTAGTTTTCGACAAATCGTTGATGAGGCATAGGGTCATGCGGCAATTTTGGTTCCCCATACCGACTTCTCAGAAGCACGCGTAGTCCTATGCGAACCTGCCACGAATAGTGCTCCAAAAAATCTACGACGAATATGTCTTGAGCAGCTGGATCATGGTCAGTCGCAATTCCGCCTAAGCCGTAGATGAAGTGCGTATCTGAGATAATCGCTGAACCAGACTTTGCCATTTGCAGCGCTTTACGAGACCATCGATGCTCACTGAATGGCACTGGCGTCTTAAACTTGAGCTGAAATTTGATTGATGTATTTCTGAGATCAGCAAGAATCAACTGACCAACGCTATGGTTCCCTTCATATAATAGCGCTGAAATCGCGTTAAATCGTTCGAACAAGTCCGAGAAGTCATATCCATTTCGGACGGCTAAACCAATAACGTACATGAGATTGCGAGCCGCTTCACGAACCATCTCGCCAGTTCGCGGCAACACATTGATTAGCGAATGCCCGGGCTCAGAGGTCTCGAGCTCCCGAGTAGCTTTAGCGAGCAGTTGATCCATAACCGAATCGAGCAAACTCAACGGAATTTTGGAAAAATTCTCTAATTCACGAAATGGAGCTAGCGGAGGAAAATCATGACGTAATCCAATGGGAATGCGCACTATTGGGACGACGTAATATTCACCAACTTTGGTCGCCGTACCGTAGTAGGAAAAGAACTCGCGCTTCTTATCATAGTGCGCCAATACCTGCTGCACCGCCCTCGTAACGGAGCCGCGACGTATCCAGGATGGTTTTTCACGATTGGCGCGTTCGTCGCCATACATAACGGCCTGGAGCTCATGGCTCTGAACCATGATCTCAACATCGTCCAATACATCGTCGAATATAGAATGTTGATCAATCGCGGATTCGGGCTCAATGCAAACGATATTAGGATTGCTACTATCGCGAGTCCGCACTCCGATCAGAAATACAAAAGGTTGTGCGTCTGCTACACCTAAAGCATCCAGCAAACTCTTAGCGCCCGACTGAATTGCCGCTCGATAGTGCGTTTGATAGCCCCACATAAACAATCGAATCGTACGCCGAGCCATATTGCCTTCTCAAGTTTGACCGAGCGCTGAGCCTTGCAATCAACAATTGTATCAGCCCGAGCCGGACTCGGATGAACCAGTCTGACAGGGAAAGAACAATCAAAGAACATATCGTGACAGACCCAGGTAACTTCTGATAAATCTGCTCAATGGTCGAGCAGGAGCAACTGAGGCCGTTCCGTGTCCTGAGCTTGGATGGAGGCGGAGCAAAAGGCTTCTACACGCTGGGCGTGCTTAAGGAAATTGAGGCCCTAGCTGGTCCGCTTCATGAGCGCTTTGATCTTGTCTACGGCACGAGCACAGGCGCGATCATAGCAGCACTCATCGGTCTTGGCCACTCGGTTGACGAAATCTGGGCGCTGTACAAAGAGCACGTCATCAAGGTGATGGCGAGCTATCTTCCTTGGAACAAATCGGCAGCTCTCGCAGCTCTGGCGAGCGAAGTTTTCGGTGAAAAAGATTTCTCGTCCTTCAAAACGAGAGTTGGAATTGTCTGTACGCGATGGGGTTTTTCGCGCCCAATGATTTTCAAGAGTCGGCAAGATCAGGCCCATCGCCGAGCGGGATCATTTTATCCGGGCTTCGGCTGCAGGATTGGAGACGTGGTTCAGGCGTCTTGCTCGGCATATCCCTTCTTCTGCAAGAAGCTTGTGAAGACCTCCATGGGAGAGAGAATCGAACTCGCGGATGGCGGTTTTTGCGCCAACAATCCCACCTTGTACGCGATTGCAGATTCTACCCGCGCACTCAAAGTAGCACCTGCTGATATCCGAGTGGTCAGCATCGGTGTTGGCGAATACCCGACGCCGAAACGCAGTTTGTTTAGTCCGTTTCGATGGGTTGGTTACCTCTTCACAGTACGCCTTCTCCAAAAGGTCCTTGAAATAAATACACAGTCGATGGACCAGCTGCGAGTGGTTCTATTTTCCGACGTGCCGACAGTTCGGATCAACAACGTATATACGCAGCCAGAAATGGCGACCGATCTATTTGAACACGATGAGGCAAAGCTTGACTTATTGTGGCAAAGAGGCCGGCAATCGTACGAGCAATTTGAACCGGAACTTCAGCGGTTTCTTTTCTAGGAGGGACCCTTGCCTATTCCTGAGAAGCAGTTGGAGACGTGGGCAGCGCAAGGATCGATCCAACAATCCGCCGCGACATACCAAACGATTAGACGATCGCTAGAACTGAATGATGCGTCGTATGCAAACCGATCTTTTGAGATATTTCTTCAAGGATCATACGGCAACGATACCAATGTATTCAGGGACAGTGATGTAGATGTGGTTGTTATGCTCACGTCCATTTACTATTCAGATACAAGCGGCCTTTCTGCTACGGATAAAGCCGCCTACGACAAGGATTTCCAGGGCGCTTCCTATACGTGGAATGACTTCAAGAGCGAAGTTCTCACCCATCTCAGAAGCAAATACGAAGGCGCGGTCACTTCGGGTAGAAAAGCCATCTTCATAAAGGGTAACAACTCCAGACGGGAGGCCGATGTACTAGTCGCAGCGCAATTCAAGAGGTTCTTCACTTATCGAACGTCTTTGGACAACAGTCATGCTGGGGGGCTATGCTTCTGGCTGCCTGACGGGACTCGGATCGTTAACTACCCTAAAATTCACTCTGCCGCCTGTAGCACTAAACACGCTGCGACCAAAAAGTATTTCAAACCAATGGTCCGTATATTCAAGAATTTGCGCAATCGCATGATAGAAGACAGAGCAATTGCTGAAGGAATAGCGCCATCATACTTTTTGGAAGGAATGCTATACAATGTGCCGGACGAGAGCTTTGGCGGAACTTACCAAGACACTTTTGTTAGGTGTTTCAACTGGATCAACGAGGCAGACAAGTCGAAACTAGTTTGCGCGAATGGCCTTACTTGGCTTGTTCGAGAAGATTCGAGCACAGCGTGGCCTCCCGCTAGTCTCGACACCTATATCAAGGCTACATCGTTTTATTGGCAGAATTGGAAGTAATAAGAAATGGTGTGGCCCTATCGACGCCAAAATACTCAAGATTGATAGATTTTGGTCTGCACGCAATTCGCCGTACTGGTACGGACGTGTTGCGTGCGCAGATATTTGGTCGGCCATAGAACCTCACCTCGCCCAGCCGAAGAACGCCCGCGGAGGGCCGCTTGGGACGCTCGTCGGCGTTCGCCCTACGGCGCCGCTCCCGGAATAAAAAAGTACGTCAGCCCCAGCACCCCATAAACCGCCAGCAGCTGCGCCCCCTTCAGCCAGTCCGATCGCCCGTCGGCCACCGTCTGGCCGCTGATCAGCACCGCCAGCAGCACGCTCAGCACCAGCCCGCCCGGCAGCACGAGGTCCATCGGCCGCGGCCCGACCGCGAGGCTCGCCAGCACCAGGACGGGCGCCACGAACAGCGCGACCTGGATGCTCGAGCCGATGGCGATCGACAGCGCGAGGTCCATGCGATTCTTCAGCGCCACGGTGATGGCGGTCGCGTGCTCGGCGGCGTTGCCCAGGATGGCGACGACGAACACGCCGGCGAAGGCGCTGCCGAGGCCGAGCGCCGCGGCCGCCGGCTGGATCGAGCCGACCAGCAGCTCGCTCATCCAGGCGATGCCGACGGTCGCCGCGGCCAGCACGCCGCCGGCCTTGGCGACCGGCCACGGCTCGTGCCCGCCTTCCCCGCCCTCGTCCGCGCCGGCGCCGGCGGCGGCGGCGTGCGATCCCCGGAACAGGCCGGCATGGGTGCGCAGGCTGTAGAGCAGGAACAGGCCGTAGACGCCGAGCAGCACACCTGAGATCGCGAGGCTGAGCGGCACCAGCCCGGCCGCGACGCCGCCGCCCATCGCCACCTTGTAGGCCGCCGGCAGGATCAGGGCGATCGCCGCGAGGGTCAGCATGCCCGCCTCGGCGCGCGCGCCCTCGGCGCCGAACTTCTGCTCCTTGTGGCGCAGGCCGCCGGCCAGCATGGCGGCGCCCTGGACCAGCAGGATGTTGCCGATGATCGAGCCCGCGATCGACGCCTTGACCACGTCGTGCAGGCCGGCCTGCAGCGCCACGAGGGCGATAATCAGCTCGGCGGCGTTGCCGAAGGTGGCGTTGAGCAGGCCGCCGACGCCCTCGCCCAGCCGCTCGGCCAGGTGCTCGGTGGCGCGGCCCATCCAGCCGGCCAGCGGCAGGATGGCGAGGCCGGAGGCGGCGAAGATCGCGATGTGCTGGTGCGGCAGCCAGTGCTCGAGGCCGATCGCCACCGGGATGAAGATCAGCAGCCAGCTCATCATGACGGCACCTCCATGCGGTGCTGGGCGCAGTAGGCGTCGACCGCGCTGTTGAGCGTGGGGAAGAAGCGGTCGTCGCCGAAGCGCTCATAGAGCTCGAAGCGGCGCAGCTTGTCCTTCACCGGATCCTTGAGCTCGGCGAAGCAGAGCTCGATGCCCTGCTTGGCGAGGGTCGCGTCGAGCTCGGCCAAGGTGTCGGCGGCAGTGACGTCGACGCTGGTGACCGGCTCGGCCGCGACCACGACGCGATGGACCTTGCCGGGCGACTGGTCGACCGCGTCGAGGACGCGCGCCTGGAACAGCTCGGCGTTGGCGAAGAACAGCGGCGCGTCCCAGCGGAACAGCACCAGGCCGGGCAGCCGCTGCGCGTCGGGATAGCGGCCGATATCGTGCCAGCCGCGCACCCCCGCCGGCCGGCCGAGGATCGCCGAATGCGGCCGCCAGCCGTCCCACAGGAACTCGATGACCGCGACGACGATGGCCAAGCCGATGCCCGGCACCGCGCCCAGCACCGCGACGCCCAGCAGGCAGAGGATCGAGAGCCAGAACTCCCAGCGCTGGATGCGCCAGATCCGGCGCAGATCGTCGACCTCGATCAGGCCGATCGCCGAGGCGATCACCACCGCCGCGAGCGCGGGCGTCGGCAGGTGCTTCAGCAGGCCGGGCGCCGCGACCAGCAGCAGGGCGACGCCGAGCGCGCCGACCACGCCGGTCATCTGGGTCCTGGCGCCGGCCGCCTCGGCGACGGGCGTGCGCGAGGAGGAGCTGCTGATCGGGAAGCCCTGGAACAGCCCGGCCGCCAGATTGGCGGCGCCCAGGCCGATCATCTCCTGGTTGGGATCGACGGGACGGTTGAGGCGCTGGGCGTAGGCGCGCGACAGCACGCTGGTGTCGGCGAACGACACCAGGGCGATCGCGGCGCCGCCGATCAGCACCGGGACGAGATCGTCGAGGCCGATCCACGGCAGCGCGAAGCCCGGCAGGCCCTGCGGCAGCGAGCCCAGCACCTTGACGCCGCGATCGCCCAGGTCGAGCAGGCCGACCGCTACGGTGGCGGCGACCACGGCGATCAGCACGCCGGGCAGGAGCTTGCTGCGCTTGAGCAGCAGGATGAGGGCGAGCGCGGCCGCGCCGACGGCGAAGGCCGTCCAGTTGATCGCGCCGTCGGCAATGGCGCGCGCGATCGCCCACAGGCTGCGCAGCGGCCCGCTGCCCTCGATCGAGAAGCCAAGCAGCTTGGGCAGCTGGCTGATCAGGACGGTGAGCGCGATGCCGTTCATGTAGCCGTAGCGGATCGGCTTGGAGAGCAGCTCGGTGACGAAGCCGAGCTTCAGCACCCCGGCCGCCACGCAGACCAGGCCGGAGACCAGCGCCATGGCGGCGGCCAGCGCCACCGCATGCGCCGCATCGTTTGCCGCCTGCGCCACCACCACCGCGAGGATCAGCGGCGCCAGCGACGAGTCGGGACCGAGCACCAGGACGCGGCTGGGGCCGAACAGGGCATAGGCCAGCAGCGGGACGATCGTGGCGTAGAGGCCGAAAACGCCCGGCAGGCCCGAGGCGACGGCATAGGCGATGCCGACCGGCACCAGCATGGTGACGAGCACCACGCCGGCGACGACGTCGTGGCGCAGCCATGCCAGGCGGTAGTCGCGCAGGTCGGCGAGGCCCGGCAGCCAGCGCGCGAGGTCGAACCCGGCCGTGCGCACCGTCGGTCGCTCGAAGGAAGGAGCTCGATCGCTCATCACGCAAGGTCCCCCCGGCCCGATCCCAGTGTAGCACCATGACGCGCCGGGGCCGTGCACGGAAATCGCCGTCCGCGAGCCCCCCTGCCCGTCCATCCACCGGAAGTCCTCGCTCTACCCCGATTGCGCCAACGGGGGTCGCGCGCCGGGATGATAGAGCTTGAGGGCGAAGCCGACCGTCAGGGAACTGGGGAATGCCGTCAAACCGGATCGTCGTCGCTCCGTCCCGGCCGGGCGGAGCGCGCTGCGTGCGCCGTGCCTGAGCCGTGGGAGGTCGCGCCGCCGGCGCGGACGGGCGATGCCGAGGTCGGCCGGATCTACCACGCGGTCGGCCTGGCGCTGAGCCATTGGGAGATCCTCGAGGTCGCGCTGTCCTATCTCTACGCCACCATCCTGCAGTCGAAGAACGGCACCGCCGCGGCCGCCTATCGCGCCGCCGGGCCGGAGCCGTCACGGCGGCAGCTCATCCATGACGCGCTCGCAGCGCAGCAGGCCTCGATGCCGCGCCCGCTGCACGACGAGATCGTGGCCTTCCTCGACCGCGAGATCGCGCCGCTGGCCGAGCGCCGCCGCGAGATCGCGCACGGCACCGCGGTGCGGATCGACCACGGCCACTATCTCGTGGCGGCCGGCTACAGCCCGCACAGGCTGCGGTGGCCGCGGGTGCCGCTCGCCCGGGACCTGTTTCCCTTTCGGCAGCTCGCCTACGCCTATACCGCCGCGCAGATCACGGACTACGCCGAGCGCTTCTTCGAGTATTCCCGCCGCGGCTTCCAGCTCGGCAACCGCCTGGTCGAGGCGCGCGAGGCGGTCTCGCCTCCCCGGACCGGGCGCAAAGGTCTGACGCTGCCCTCGCGGGTGCCCACCGGGCCGCGGCGGGAAGGGCCCGAGTCCCAGCACGAGGTCCCAAAGGGTGTAATTGCACCTTCTCAACCCCATATAGCCCCTCCTTCCCTCCCGGAGGTGCGTTCCATGCCCCTAGACTCCCCATCCCCCGTCCCCGCCGCAACAGACGACGGCGCCCTCGACGCCTACTCCCGCGCCGTGATCTCGGTCGTGGACCGGGTCGGGCCGGCGGTCGTGCGAGTCGAGCGGCTTGCCGACGGTCGGAATTCTCCCCTGGGCGTCGGCTCCGGCGTGGTGATCGCGGGCGACGGGCTGGTGCTGACCAACAGCCACGTGGTCGGCGGCGCTTCCCGCGCGCGGCTTTCCTTCGCCGACGGCAATGTGCGCGAGGCGCGCGTGCTGGGCGACGATCCCGACACCGACCTCGCGCTCCTGCGCACCGAGCTGCCGGCCGGCACGCCGTCGGCCCGGCTGGGCGACAGCCAGGCGCTCAGGCGCGGCCAGCTCGTGGTGGCGATCGGCAATCCGCTCGGCTTCGAATCGACCGTCACCGCGGGCGTGGTGTCGGCGCTCGGCCGCTCGCTCCGGGCCCAGTCCGGCCGGCTGATCGACGACGTCATCCAGACCGACGCCGCGCTCAATCCCGGCAACTCGGGCGGGCCGCTGGTGTCGAACCTGGGCGAGGTGGTGGGCATCAACACCGCCATGATCCAGCGCGCCCAGGGCATCTGCTTCGCCGTGGCGTCGAACACCGCGGTGTTCGTGGTGTCGGAGTTCATCGCCCACGGGCGGGTGAGGCGCGCCCATATCGGCATCGCGGCCGAGACCGTGCCCTTGCCGCGCCGCATCGGGCTCGCGACCGGCGCGGGCGCGCGGGCGATCCGGGTGAGCGAGGTCGAGAAAGGCGGGCCGGCGGCGGCCGCCGGCGTGCAGCCGGGCGACCTGCTGCTGTCGGTCGACGGCACGCCGATCGAGGGCGCGGACGCGCTGATCCGGCTGCTCAACGCCGAGCGGATCGGCAAGGCGACGACGCTGGCGGTGCTGCGCGGCGGGCAGGTCGAGCACCGGACGGTGGTGCCGGTGGAACGCAAGGCGCGCTGAGACAAAGCTCTATCGCGCAGCTCCGACCGCCCCCCGCAGAAGACTAGCGGCTCTGCATGTTGGGCACGCCCGGCTGGCTCGGGCCGCCGGCCGACTGGGCCTGGTCCTTCGGGGTCGCGGCGCCGGTGCGGGTGGCGTTCTCGCCCCAGCGGCCGGTCGAGAAGAACACGCCGGCGGCCACCAGGACCACGACGGCAAGGACGGTCAGCCAAGCCCAGGTCCGGCTGCGGCGGCGGCTGGTGAAGATGCGGTTGTTCTCCAGATTCGACACGGGGGTCCTCACTCTCTCTACTCACTCGTACCAGTCGTCGTCGTAGCCGCGGACGCGGCGCGGCGGCGGGCCATAGCCGTAGCCGTAGCTGCCGCGATCGTCGGGCGCGCTCCAGTCCTGCCCGTCGGTCGGCCACAGCTCGCGCAGCGAGGCCGGCAGCGCGTGGCGCAGCTTGAGGCATTGCGGCGCCGGCAGGTGATCGTCGAGCAGCGCCAGCACGGCCCCGACCGCCACGCGCGGGTTGATCGGGCGGATGTCGCCCAGCTCCTCGCGCACCCGGTCGAGGAAGGCGTCCGGGTCGCGAATGCGCATCGGCAGGCGGTCGGGCTGGTACTGGTCGTAATAGGCGCCGCGCACCAGCAGCGGCAGCTCCGCGCCGAGATGCGCGCCCAGCCCCGGCGGCAGCCGGTCCCGCAGCGTGCGCAGGACCGCGCCCAGCACGCGCCAGGCGACGCGCCGATCGGGCCCGACCGTCTCGCACAGATCGTCGAGCCAGAGATTGGTGGTCTGCAGTGTCTTGTCGAACACGGCCATGCCGGTGCTCATCGCGGCCTCCCTCAGCCAGGCCTCGGCCTGGCGTTTGATCCTGTGCGGTAAGGAACCGGCCCGTGCCCGGGTTGCCGTCTGTTAGCGAACATGCTCGGCGCTCGCCTGCGCATACCCTGCAGATGGTCGGTCACAACATTCGCCCAATCCTCTCCCCAGCCCTCCCGCCTAGGCTTCGAACGCGAACCGCGGCCCCTCCTGCTTTCCTGGGCCGCGTTTTTTGTCAGCCCAGTGGGAGATCTTTCAGTCATGGCCATCTACGGGGATACGTCCGGCAGCCTCGCCAACCAGCAGCACGGCAAGCACCAGGTGCTGCAGCTCGACCAGAATGGCGGCTCGGCGTTCGGCGACGCGGAGGAGCTGCGCGACACCGCGCGCGGCGGCAGGGACACGCTGATCGGCGGCGCCGATGCCGCGGTCAACAACCTGTTCGGCGACGCCGATTCGATGGCCGACCGGACGGTCGCCGGCAACGACACGCTCTATGGCGGCGCCCAGGCGTCGTTCAACAACCTGTTCGGCGACGCCTTCTTCATGGCGGGCGACAGCCGCGGCGGCGACGATCGCCTGACCGGTGGGGCGGGTGCGGGCGACAACACGCTGCAGGGCGACGCGCGCGTGATGCTCGACCATGCGGTGGGCGGCGACGACCGGCTGACCGGCGGCGCCGGCGCCACCAGCAACACGCTCTACGGCGATGCCTGGAACATGAACGGCTCGGCGCGCGGCGGGGACGATGTGCTGAAGGGCGGCGCCGATTCCGGCACCAACAACCTGTTCGGCGACGCCGACGCGATGAGCGAAGACACGGTCGGCGGCAACGACAGGCTGGTGGGCGGCGCGAACTCGACCAACATCCTGCACGGCGATGCCCGCACCATGACCGGCAATGCGGTCGGCGGCGACGACGTGCTGAAGGGCGGCGGGGCCGGCACGACGAACACGATGTACGGCGACGCCGAGACCCTGTCGGGCAACGCGGTCGGCGGCAACGACACGCTGATCGCCGGCGCCGGCACGGCCCTGATGTGGGGCGACGGCCAGCTCTCGGACAACGCCAAGGGCGGGGCCGACACGTTCGTGTTCGGGCCGAAGGCCGCCGACGACACGATCTTCGATTTCCGCTCGAGCGACGGCGACAAGATCGATGTGAGCGCGCTCGGCATGCGCAGCCTGGCCGACATGACGATCACGAGCGACGCCTCGGGCGACGCCCGCATCGCGTTCGAGCCCAACCAGCAGCAGTTCCTGTCGCTGGTGAGCCAGACCGGCGCGTTCGGCAATGCCGGCAGCGTCACGCTGGTCGGCGTACCCCCCGACCAGCTCCACGCCTCCGACTTCAAGTTTGCCTGACCGTCGAGACGGCGGCGTTAGCGCCGCTCGGCGATCGCGATGATGCGGCGGTTGGTGCTGACGATGCCGTCGGGACCGGCCAGCGCGGCGAAGCGCTCGCGCATGCGGGCGCGGGCGGGCTCGCGCAATTCGGGCGGCAGGTGGCCCACCATGTTGCCGAACGACGACGCCTCCATGTAGCGAATCGCGTCCTCGGGGCTGGCGTGGCGCGCCTGGCTTTCGCGCACCTCGAGCCGCACTGTCTGGAAGCCGGTAGTCTGCAGCAGCGCGCGCAGCTCGTCCGGCTCGACCCGGAAGGTGATGCCCTCGCGCGCCCGCGGATGCTGGTCGAACGGCGGCTCGGTCAGCGCCGCCCGGGCGGCGGCCACCAGCTCCGGCACGTCGCCCTTCAGGCCCGTGCTTATCCCCAGCCGGCCGTGCGGGCGCAGCACGCGCCAGAAGGCGAGCAGCGGGCCGGTCTTCTCCGGCAGCCAGTGCAGCACGGCGTTCAGCACGACTGCGTCGAAGCTGCGGTCGGCTATTCGACCAAGGTCGTAGGCATCGCCCAGCTCGAACGACAGGTTGTCGCGCGCGCGGCTGACGGCCAGGCCGATGCGCAGCGGCAGCGGATCGATCCCCAGCACGTGGCCCGACGGGCCGACGATGTGGGCGATATGCTCGGCCAGCAGGCCGGTGCCGCAGCCCACGTCGAGCACGCGCTCGCCTGGCCTGATGGCGAGGTCTTCGACGAGGGCGGTGCCCGTCGCCATGTGGCGGGTGGCGCTGATGCGCTCGTAATCGAGGGCAAGCGACGTATTGTCGAGAGCGAGCGAAGGCGCTCCGGCGACCGGCCGGGAGATGAACACCATGCTCGTATCATGACGAATCGTCGGGCGGGGGAGACTAGCCTCCTTTACAAGGGTGGGATGCAACAACGGGGAAACGGACCGTGCGTGTAGAGATCCTGTGCACCGGCGATGAAATCCTGACCGGCAAGACGGTGAATACCAACTACAGCCACATCGCCCGGCGGCTGGGCGAGGTCGGGCTGGACGTGATCTGGGGCACAACCGTGGGTGACGACCGGGCGAGCCTGCTGGCCGCCTTCGCCCACGCCGGCGAGCGGGCCGACGCGGTGATCGTCAATGGCGGGCTGGGGCCCACGGTCGACGACCTCAGCCAGGAGGTCGCCGCCGAGGCCTGCGGCGTGAAGCTGGTGCTGTCGGACTACTGGATGCAGCGCATGACCGAGTCCTACGCGCGCCGCGGCCGGGTCATGCCCGCCAACAACAGGAAGCAGGCGATGCTGCCGGAGGGGGCGGAGTTCATCGACAATCCGATCGGCACGGCCTGCGGCTTCGCCGTCACGATCGGCAAGGCCCGGTTCTATTTCACGCCCGGCGTGCCGCGCGAGATGCGCCGCATGCTGGACGAGCAGGTGATTCCGCGGCTGCTGAAGCTGGGTGGTATCACCGGTGTGACCAGGCTGAAGCGCTTCCATTCCTTCGGCATCGGCGAGAGCCGGGCCGACGAGATGCTGGCCGGCATTCCGGGTCTCGCCATCGACGGCGCGATCAAGCTGGGCTTCCAGGCCCATTTCCCCGAGCTCGAGACCAAGCTCGCCGCGCGCGGGGCGACCGAGGCCGAGCTCACGGCCAAGCTCGCGGCGATCGAGGCCGAGGTGCGCCGGCGGCTCGGGAACTTCGTGGTCGCCGAGGACGAGAGCTCGCTCGAGCAGGTGGTGGTCGAGAAGCTCAAGGCCGGCGGCCACACGCTGGCGATCGGCGAGACCTTCACCTCCGGCGCGATCGCGAGCCGCCTCGCGCCCCTGCCCGGCGCCGAACAGGTGTTCTGCAAGGGCGTGATCGGGGCGGACGTGGCGGCCGACAAGCTCCGCACGGAGAGCGGCGCCAGCCATGCGCTGGCGGTCCTGATGCAGCTCGACCCGGGCGGCGACCGGCCCGACTTCGGCGCCACGATCACGGTGCAGATCGCCGACGGCGGCGGCATGGTGCAGCGCGTCGCCCGCCTGGTCGGCGGCCGCGACTGGGTCCGCACCGGCGCGGCCGAGCTCGGGCTGGACTGCCTGCGCCGCCACCTGCTCGGCCTGCCGGTCGACGAACGGATCGACTTCGAGCGGCGCTGATCTTGCCGGACCGCGGCCGTCTCGGCCGCTCATGAGTCAGAACGGGCGGGACGCCCGCGGTCCGGCAAGAAGATCGGGCCACTTGTCGACCAGCGTCGTCACCATGTCGTCAATGCGCGCCTCGAGCAGCCGCTCGCCCTTGAAGGCGGAGGCGCGGGTCGGATCGCCGGTCGCGGCGGAGAGCCTGAAATCGCCGGCGGGCCGCAGCTCGCTCATGCGCACGCTGCGCGGATCGAGCGCCAGCACGACCGAGGTCTCGCGCTCGTCGGCGTGGCCGCCCTCCTTGTGCTCGATCAGCGCCTCCGCCGACTGGCCCGTCAGGCGCATGTGCAGCGCCAGCGCGTCGGCCTCGTGGGCGATCTCGTCGACCGGCTTCTCGGTCGAGACACCGGTATTGACGAGAGCGATGCGTTCGACGCCGTGTGCGATGAAGCTGGCGATCAGCTCGCGCAGCACCGCCTTGAACGTGTCGGCCGTCAGATGCTGGCTCCCGGCGAACGGCGTGAAGGCCGGGTAGTAGCCGAAGCCCACCACCGGCGCCGCCACGACCGGCAGCCGCTCGATCAGCCTCTGTCCCAGCGCCCGTGCCGTCAGCGCATCGGCCTTGAGCGGCAGGTGCGCGCCATGCGCCTTCGCCGCCGCGCCGATCGGGATGATGACGACGGGGTTGTCATCGAATCTGGCTTTCGCCTCAAGCCAGGTCAGATCTTCCAGCCAGACGCCGGTCATGGCTGGCTCACGACTGCCATGGCAGCTTCACCGGCTTGGGGGGCTGATCGGGCGGGCCCATGACGATCATCTTGCGCAACCTCGCCTGCGGCGCCGAATCGTCGAGCACGATGCGGTCGCCGACCAGCGCGACGCCGAGCTCCTTCCACAGCGCCGCCAGCGCGACCGGCTGGGCATTGTAGAAGTACCGGTCGAGCAGCGTGGTCATCGACCTCGTCCCGGTGGCTGCATCGCACGCCTGCGCATAGGCATCCAGGCCGATGCGGTCGGCGCCGCCCAGGCCGCGCCACAGCGCGCCGCCGAAGCAGTCCTCCAGACCCTTCGCCCCGTTGCTGTCGCGCCGGATCGCCATATCGGCCATCAGCATGAAGATCGCGCCGCCCCAATAGTTCTCCCGCCCGCTCGCCTGGCTGAGCCCGCGGGCGAAGACGCCCTCGCCCTGCGGCATCTGCGTCACCCATTCGTGCCAGACCTCTTGCTCGGTCTTCCAGCCGGCGCGGGCGCGGATGATCGGCTCGATGTAGGTCGCGGCACCCTCCATGAACCAGGTGCCGCGGCCGCGGATGAACGGCATGCCCGAATGGATCAGCTCGTGCACCATCACCCAGTCGTTGAACAGGCGCCGCGCATCGATCGAATCCCCGACCTCGATCATGATCGACACGCCGCCGCCCGGCTGCGTGCGGCCGTACCCCACGCCGTTGCGCGGCATCGGCACCAGCCCGACCAGCATCTGGTCGGCCGTGAAGCCACGCCAGTAGTTCGACTCGGCCTCGATGGTGCGCTTCACCCAGTCGACGATGGCGGGCCGCGTCGCCTCACCGAAGCCGTCGAGCAGGGCCAGCCGCAGGATCCCCTCCTTCTTCGCTTCACCGGCGCGCAGGCTGCCGATCGCCGGCGACGGCAATTCGTGCAGCTCCAGCTTGCCGATCGCCGTATAGCCGACGAAGCGGACCGTCGTGCCGGCAAGGCGCCAGCCGTCGCCGACGCGCGGCAGGCCGCTCGAGAAGACCATGCCCTCGGGCGTGTGCACGCGGATGTCGATGGTCGGGATCTTCTGGTAGCCGTGCGGCTCGAGCAGCCAGGCGCCGAGCGGCGCCAGCACGCCCTTGCCGCGCTGGATGCCCTCCGACGGCGAGTTCACCGCGCGCGCGAAGCCCGACAGGTCGAAGCGATAGCGCGCCTCGACGAGACCGTTCACCGGATCGAGGCGCCCGCTCGGCGCCTCGCGGGCGTATTGCGCGGTGCGGTCTCCCACCGGCTCGAACGAGATGGGCTGCGTGCTGCGGCAGCGATAGAGGACGTCGAGCGAAAGCTGATCGTGCACCGTGACATCGGCGGTGCAGTCCGGCGTCGGTACGGGTTGCGCGAGCGCCGACGTCGTTCCGACCAAAAGAAGCGCGAGGGCGTGCCGCAGCATGCCGCCACTGTAGCCCGTGGTAGGGTGCGGGCAATGGACCGGCTGGATCACGTTCTGCGGCGGATGGGGAGACATGCGACCGCATTGCTGCCGTTTTCATTGCTGGTCGGCATCGTGTTCCAGGATCTCGCCTCGGCGATGCGGCCGCTGGTCGGCCCGCTCTCCACCTTCCTGCTGATGCTCGCCCTCCTGCGCACCGACTGGGCGCGTGTGCGTACGCTGCTGCAGCGCCCCGGCCTGGCGATCGTGCTGTCGGCGGGCGTGCTGGTCGCCGTGCCGCTGGTGGTCTGGCCGTTCTGGAGCCTGATGCCGATCTGGCACGGGCTGATCGCCGCCCTCTGCCTCAGCGCCATGGCGCCGACGGTCATCTCGGCCGCGACCACCGCCACTTTCCTGCGGCTCGACAATTCACTGGCGCTGCTGATCGCGCTGATCACCAACTTCGCCGTGCCGTTCACCCTGCCGCCGCTCGCTTTGTGGCTGCTCAATCTCGACCTGCACATCGGCGTCGGCGCGCTCAGCCTGCGGCTGCTGGCCATCGTGATCGCCGCCGTGGCCGGCGCCGTCGCCATCCGGGCCTGGCTCGGCCCCGAGCGGCTGCGCCACAATGCGGAGCGCATCGACGGCCTGTCGATTGCCGCGTTGATCGTCTACGCCATTCCGTTGATGGACGGCGTCGTCGCCCGCGGCCTGGCCGAACCCGAGAAGCTCGGTGGCTTCATCGCCGCCTCGTTCGCCGGCGCGCTGCTCACCAACGCCGTCATGGTGCTGGGCTGCCTGTCAGTCCTCGACCGCCGCAGCGCGCTGACCGCTGGCTACTGCTCGGGCGGCCGCAACAATGCGCTGCTGATGGCCGTCCTGCCGGCCACCGCCAATCCCGACATCTTCCTGTTCATCGCCGCGGTGCAGGTGCCGATCTACGTCATCCCGACCCTGCTGCAGCCGATCTATCGCCGGTTGCTCGCACGTTCGGATGTTGCGCCGAGCGGTTGATTCGCCCGCGCCAACGTCAAATGCCGGCTATGACCGCGAAGCAATCATCGACTGTACGAAGCCGGGCGACGGCGTCGGCATCCAGGTGCGGCTCGATCCCGGCAGCTCGGTCGACGTCATGGCGCAGCACATCCGCGTCAAGGCCGGCCTTGGCGGCGAAACGCACACCGTGGAAGGCTGGTACGTGCTGGTGTCCTAGAGCAGGATGAGTTGTTGTCGTACCCCCCGTCGTCCCGACCGAAGCGCCGAAGGCGCGCAGTGGAGGGACCTTTTTTCGGGGATTAGCCGTAAATCGCGCGAAAAAGGTCCCTCCGCTGCGCCTCGCTTCGCTCGGCTCCGGTCGGGACGACGGAGGAAGGTGAGTCATCTTGCTCTAGGCATTGCGCCGGGCGATCGATTTGCCGGCAATGTAGCCGAAGGTCAGGCACGGGCCGATGGTCGTGCCGGCGCCGACCGCCTTCGTGCCGATCGGATGGGCCATGGCGATACCGGCACAGTAAAGGCCGCCGATCACGCTCCTGTCCGGCCGCAGCACCTCGCAGCGTGCATTGGTGCGGGCACCGCCCTTGGTTCCGAGGCTGGCGTAAAGGAAAGGGGCTGCAAAGAACGGCGCCTGCTCGATCGTACCCAGTGCCCGCTCGACGGTGCCGGTGTAGTAGCGCTCCCACGCCGTCTCGCCGCGATGGTAGTCGCGATCGACGCCCTGCTTCGACCAGCCGTTGAAGCGCTCAACGGTCGCCCGCAGCGTCGCGGGATCGAGCCCGATCTTCTCCGCCAAAGCCTCCAGCGTCGGCGCGCTGCGCACGAAGGTCGGATCCTTCGAGGCATAGTGCATGCCAAGCGTGTGCTTGTAGCGGCTGTCGAAGATGCGCCAGACCGGCAGATGCTTCGGCTGGCCATCCGGCCCGCGCTCGTCGAGCGCCGAGCCGAGGGAGGCACTGCCCTCGCTGACGAAGCGCTCGGCGTTACGATTCACCAGGATGCAGTGCGGCGTGTAGGTCTCGTAAAGCGGCTGGGCGTGGCGTTGGCCCTCGTAAGCCGTGAAGGTCACTGGCGCGATGTTCGCCTGGTCCATGCGGTCGAGCTTGGCCCCCGCTTCCGCCGCCATGCGCTGGCCGTCGCCGGTGTTGCTGCGGGGTGCGCCGATCAGCTGCATGCCCGGGAAATACTTGGGCATGTAGTCCGGCGCCCAGTCGAAACCGCCGGTCGCCAGCACGACGCCCTTGCGCGCCCGCACCGTCTGCGGCTTGCCGTCGATCACCGCCTCGACGCCGGTGACCGTGCCGCCGTCCTGCAACAGATGCTTCACGTCGGCATTCACCCTGATCTCGCAGCCATGGTCGAGACAGCCGCGCGTCAGGCCGACGATCAGCCCGTTGCCCAAACCGACCTTGCCGGCGAGGAAGCGCCAGGCGAGCGCCGGGCCCATGCGCAGCACGCTCCTCCACGGATCCTTGAGGATGCCGCCGATCATCTCCCTGTAGGTGAAGTATTGCGGCTTCACCGAAGGCCGCACCTTGTTCCACCAGCGACCGAGGATGTAGCGGCTGATCAGGGTCGGCGAGACCATCCGCCCGAACAGCTTGCCGCCCGGCGCCTCGACGTAGAAGTCGGGATGGTTGACCAGCTCGAACCGGAGCGGCGTCTTGTCCTCGAGGAAGCGCAGCATCGGCGCCGACTGCTGGGCCAGCGCCTGCCACAGCTCGTCCTCGTCCTTTGCCCAGCCGGGCGGCGCAGTGGCCCGCAGATACGTCAGCGTCTCCTCGGCCGAGTCCTCGAGGCCCGCGGCCAGCATGTGGTGGTTGGCAGGCACCCAGGTGCCGGCCGACGACATGGCGGTCGTGCCGCCCAGCACCGGCGACTTCTCCAGCACCATGACCCCGGCTCCGTCGACGGCAGCGGCCAGCGCCGCCGTCAGCCCCGCTGCGCCGGAGCCGACGACCACGACATCGACGGTCACTTCAGGTGCCATACCCGCTTCCACAAAGGCGTGAACAGGCTGGCCAATCCCTCCATGCTGAAGCGCATCAGCACGATCACGATCAGCGCGAATACGGCGAGGTTCCACTCACCATAGGACTGCAGGTAGGTCATCACCACCTGCACCGGCGCGGCGCCGACGATCGGACCGAGGAACGTGCCGAAGCCGCCGATCACCACCATGACGACGATCTTGGCCATCTCCGAGAAATCGATCATCTGCGGGCTCAAGAGCACGACATAGTGGCCGTAGAAGCCGCCGGCCAGCCCGGCGATGGCGCTCGAGATGGCGAACACGGCGATCTTCACCTTCGTCGTGTCGATGCCGAGGCTCTTGGCGCGCAGCTCGTCGTCCTTGATGGCGCGCATGAAGTAGCCGATCGGCGAATCGATCAGCAGCCGGAGGCCCAGCAGCACCAGCACGGCCAGCACGATGAAGGTGTAGTAGTACGGCACCGGATTGGTCGTGCCGTAGAGCGACTTGACGCTGAGGCCCAGCTCGCCGCGCGTGAACTTGTAGTCGGCGGTCAGGTAGATGTGGAAGGTTTCGGCGAAGGCCCAGGTGGCGATCGCCAGATAGATCGCCCGCATCTTCAGCACCAGCCGCCCGAGGATCAGGCCGCACGCCGCCGACAGCACGACGCCGCAAGGAATGCCGATCCACGGCGATATGCCGACATGGTAGCCCATCAGGCCCGAGGTGTAGGCGCCGATCGCCGCGAAGGCATGATGTGCCAGCGAGAACTGGCCGGTATAGCCTGCCAGCAGGTTCCAGCTCGCCGCAAGGATCGCGTAGTAGAGCGCGATGGTCAGCACGTGCACGACGAAGCTGCCGGTGAACAAGGGCACCAGCGCCAGCAGCACGGCCGCCAACACGATCGCGACAGCGGAGCGGCCGAACGACGTCATCCCAGCAGGCACTCCTGGATCAGCGCGCGCACCCGCGCTTCGCCGAACTCGGCCACCGGTCCCGCCGCCTTCACCTTGCCGAGGTTCATCATCACCACGTCCTCGGCATGACGCAGCGCGTCGGAGACGTTCTGGTCGACCAGCAGGATGGTGGTCGAGATCGCCCGCCGCGCCGTCTGCAGAAGCTCGTAGACCTGCTCGGCGAGGTTGGGCGCCAGCCCCACGGTCGGCTCGTCGACCAGCATCAGCCGCGGCTCGGTGATCATCTCGCGTGCGACCGAGAGCATGCGCCCCTGACCGCCACTCAAGCTGCCGGCCTTGGCATGGCGGCGCTCAGCCAGTACCGGAAAGATCTCATGGATCCTGGCGATACGCTCCTTCAGCAGCGCCGGCTGCTTGCGCAAGGTCCAGCCGCCGACCTTGAGGTTCTCCTCGACCGTCAGGTGCGGGAAGGTGTTGAGCTCCTGCGGCACGTAGCTCACGCCCAACCGCTTGATCTCGTGCGAGGCGAGATTGGCGATGGATTTGCCCTCGAGCGCGATGCCGCCGCGCGCCTCGAGCATGCCGAACACCGTCTTGAGCAACGTCGATTTGCCCGCGCCGTTGGGGCCGATCACCAGCACGAGGCCGCCCTTCGGCACGGTGAGCGACATCCCCTGCAGGATGTCGACGCCCGGCTGGTAGGCGGCGAAGACGTCGTCGACGGAAAGCAACGTCGTCATTCGAGCGCCTTGCCGAGGTAGCCCGCGACGACCGCGGGCAGGCGCGCCACCTCGTCGAGCGTGCCTTGCGCGGCGACGCGGCCCTCCATCATCACCGTCACCTGCGGGCAGAGCTGACGGATGATCGCCATCTCGTGGCTGACCACGAGGAACGCCGCGCCCTGCTCGCGGTTCACCGCGACGATCATCTCGAGGATCGTCTCCTTGATCACCGGGTTGATGCCGGCGAACGGCTCGTCGAGCACGTAGCAGCGGCCCGGCACCATGAAGCCGCAGCCCATCTGGAGCAGCGCGCGCTGGCCGCCCGACAGCTTCTTGGCCTGGGTATCGGCGAGCGGGCCGAGCGTGGTGAGCCGGATCATGCGTTCGGCCGCGGCCTCCCCGTCGACGTTCGCCGGACGGCGCGCGTAGAACGCGGTCATCAGGTTCTCGCGCACCGTCTGGTTGCCGAACAGGCGCGTCACCTGGAACGATCGCACCAGGCCGCGCCGCGCGATCTCGTGCATCGCCAGGCCCGAGATCGTCTCGCCGCCGAGCTTCACCTCGCCGGAGTCCGGCGCGTAGACGCCGGTGACGAGATTGACCAGCGTGGTCTTGCCCGCGCCGTTGGGGCCGATCAGGCCGCGGATCTCGCCGGCATCGACGGCGAGCGTCACGTCGTTGGCCGCTTGCAGGGTGCCGAAGCGCTTGCGCAGGCCGATGGCTTCCAGCGCCGCGGTCATGCTTCGCGGCCGCGCTCGCCGAACAGGCCGTTGGGGCGCAGCACCAGGATCAACAGCACCAGGGCGAAGCCGTAGATGTTCTGGTAGGCCGAATCGACGAACGCCGCGCCGAACGATTCGACCAGGCCCAGCGCCACACCGGCGATCAGCGCGCCCGGGATCGAGCCCAGGCCGCCGATCACGACGATCTCGAACCCTTTCACGGTGGTGACGAGGCCGTTGGTCGGAAACACCAGGAACACCGGCGCCAGCAGGGCGCCGGCGAGGCCCGCCAGCGCCACGCCGATGCCGAACGCCATCCGGTCGACGCGCTGCACGTCGATGCCGGCGGTCTGCACGCCGACCCGGCTTTGCGACGTCGCGCGCAGCGCCAGCCCGTACCAGGTGTACCGCAGCACGGCCCAGAATACGCCGAGCGCCACCAAAGCGAACACGAAGGCCGCGACCCGCGCGCCGGCCATCGGCATCGGCCCGACCATCACGATCGGCAGGTTCGAGCCCGGCGTGAACTGGTTCGGGCCGGCGATGCCGGTCGCGAGGCTGCGCAGCATCAGCAGCAGCGCCAGGGTGATCACGGTCGCGTAGTCGCTGCGCACCTCGGGCGGCTTGCTGAAGATCGGCTTCAGCAGGCTCCATTCGGCGAACAGCCCGAGCACGAACACGCCCGCGGTCGAGACCAGGATGGCGAGCCACCACAGGTCCGGGCCGAGCAGCCACGCCACCAGCATGTACTGCAGGTAGCTGCCGATCATGTAGAACTCGCCCATCGCCCAGTTGATCATGCGCATGATCGAGTAGATGAACGTGATCCCCAGCGCCATGAGGGCGTAGAGCACGCCGATCATGACACCGGAGATGAACGTCTGGACGACGAGTTCGGTCGAGAACATTGGCTTCCCGTGTCATCCTGAGCGAAGCGAAGGATCCGGGGCGGCCCTGGATCCTTCGCCTGCGGCCCAGGATGACACCTTCGGCGTCACTTCTTCGAGTAGCTCACCACGATCTCGGCGTCCTTCCAGTCCTGCTTGGCCTGCGTGAAGTGCAGGATCAGGACCGGCGGCACCCAGTTGTGCCAGTACACGCCGTCGGCCTTCGGGAAGGTCACCGGCGCATCCGGCCAGCTCTTGTAGGTGCCGGCCTCGAGCGTCTTGATCAGCGTCTTCGGATCGGTGCTGTTGGCGGCCTTGATCGCCTGCGAGAGAATGGCGACCGCGCCGAAGCCGTTCAGCGCGCCATAGACGGGATCTTCCTTGTACTTCTCCTTGTAGGCCTTCGCAAACTCCGCGCCGATGTCGCTGAGCTTCGACTTGGGCGAGTAGTAGGCGATGAAGTAGATGCCGTTGCCGTTCTTCTCATGCAGCTGCCAGAACTGCGGCCGCGTCGGCGCGTCGTAGGAGATCAGCATCGGCGTGTTGGGCAAGAGGCCGATGGTCGTCGCCTGGTCCATGATGAGGTCGAGCGGCTGTCCGACGCCGATGTTGATCACCATGTCCGGCTTGAACGCCTTGATCTGCAGCAGCTGCGGCGTGAGGTCCGTCGAGGTGCGGTCGAACATCACCTTCTGGATCTCGACTCCCGGCATCGACTTGGCCTGCGCCAGCGTCTCGTCGGCCAGGCCGATGCCGTAGTCGGTGGTCTCGGCGATCAGCGAGACGCGCTTAAACCCCTTCTGCTTGATGAACTCCATCCAGGTCGAGACGCGCACCGGATCGACCGCATGGGTGCGGAAGGCGATATCGTAATGCTTGGCGGTGATGTCGGAGGCCGAGGCCTGCACCGACATGGTCGGCACGCCCATCTCCTTGGCGACCTCGTTGACGGCGATCGCCACCGAGCTGTGGAAGAAGCCGGGCACCGCCACGACCTTGTCCTCGCTCACCAGGCGGCGGTAGCCGGCGACGCCGGCCTCGGGCTTGCCCTGCGAATCCTGCACGAACAGCTTGAGCTTCTTGCCCAGAACGCCGCCCTGCGCGTTCATCATGTCGACGCCGATCTCGGCACCGCGGCGGATCAGCTGGCCGCCGGTCGCATCGCCCGGCGCCGACAGCGGCACGATCAGGCCGATACCGATGTCCTGCGCTGCCGCCCCCGGCACCACGCCCGACGACGCCAGCGCAAGCGCTGCCGCCAGAAAATAACCCTGTCCACGCATGAAGACCCCCTTCATTTCCTTGTGCGCAGGACTATCGCAGCAATTTCAATGCCCGTCAGCCCAGCCGCTTCCGAAAGTCGCGCAGCAGGTCGAGGACGTCGAAGACCGGCAGGCCGAGCGCCTGCTGCAACGCCTGCTTGTAGGGCGGGAGATTCGTGCATTCGAGCACGAGCGTATCGACGGAGGGATGGCGGGCGATCAGCGAACGGCCGGCCTCCACCGTCTCGCGCTCGACGGCATCGCGATCGAGCGAAAGTCCGTTGCGCAGGAAGGTCGCCGCAAAGGCGCCGTCGCGCGGCAGTCCCTCGACCGGCGTGTCGCCCGGCGCGCCGACGGCCTCGAGATGCGCCGGCGTCAGGTTCTCGGCCGAGGCGGTGAGCACGCCGACCTTCCGCCCCGTCAGCTCCCTGATCTGCAGCAGCGCCGAGGTCGCAACCGGCACCGGCGACAACGCCTCGAGCTCCTTCTGGTACAGCGCGAGGAAGCCGCAACTCGTCGACAGCCCGACCGCGCCCTCGGCCGCCAACGCTTCGGCATTCGCCTTCAACGCCGCCAGCACCCGCGGCCGGTCCGGATGCGCAGCGACCGCATCATCCGGCCCGATACCGCGCAGGGTGCGGAAGATCACCGGGAAATCGAACGAGGCAGGATTGCCGATGTCGCCCTCGATCCGCGGGAACCGCGTGTCGAGCATCAGGATGCCGAGCGGTTTCACGTTGCCTGCTACTTCGGCGGCTCGGGCCACTTCTTCTGCGGGCCTCGCGCCTGCTCGTACCATTTCGCGAGCCGCATCACGCCCAGATCGTCGAAGCGATGGCCGGCAATCTGCAGACCGATCGGCTTTCCTTCCTTGGTGTAGCCGCAGTTGATCGAAGCGGCCGGCTGCTCGCTCATGTTGAACGGCATGGTGAAGGAGATGTGCTCCAGCGGCCGGTTCACGTCGTTGGTCGGCGTCTCCCATTCGGCCGGATAGGTCGGCACCGGCGAGGTGGGCGAGAGCACGTAGTCGAACGGCTGCGTTGCGCGCGTCGCCGCCGCCCGGATCGCCATGTAGTTGTTGACGCCCTTGATCACCATTGCGCCCGAGACATCGGCGCCGCCGCGGCACCAGTCGGCGATGAACGGCAGCACGCTCGCCTGCCTGGCGTGGCTCAGCGCCGAGAAGTCGACCCAGCTGCGCACGCGCCAGAACAGGTCCTGCAGGTGCAGCATCTCGGGCGACAGGAAGCCCTGCAAGGGCTCGACGTGAGCTCCGGCATCTGCGAACAGCTTGGCCGCAGCCTCGACGGCGGCCTTGGTCTCCGCCTCGACCGGCAGGCCCGAACCGGCATCGAGATAGAGCCCGATCTTCAGGCCCTTGGGTTCGAGCGGTCCGGCCGACCAGTCGATGTTGGCCGGCGGCAGGCTCATGTGATCGCGCGGATCGGGCTTGCTGAGCTCACCCAGCAGGAGCGCGGAGTCCGCAACCGTACGGGTCATCGGGCCCGCAACGCGGCCGAGGAACGGCGGATCGATCGGCACGCGGCCGAGGCTGGGCTTCAGGGTGAAGATGCCGTTCCATGCCGCCGGCAGGCGCACCGAGCCGCCGATGTCGGTGCCGAGATGCAAAGGACCGTAGCCCGCCGCCGCGGCGGCGCCCGCCCCGGCGCTCGAGCCGCCGGGATTCCAGGCGAGGTTCCAGGGATTGCGCGTCAGCGGATGGAACGAGCTGCGGCCGGACGACAGCATGCCGTAGTCGGGCATGGTGGTCTTGGCGAGAATGATCGCGCCCGCCTCGCGCACGCGCGCCGCGGCCGGCGCATCGGCCGCCGCCGGCGTCATGTCGCTCGCCGCCGTGCCCAGCGGCACCGGCACCCCCTTGGTGGCGATGTTCTCCTTGATGGTGATCGGCACGCCGTCCAGCGCGCCCTGCGGCCGGCCCGCTTGCCAGCGCTTCTCGGCGGCCTTGGCCGCCGCGCGCGCGCCGCTGAAATCCGGCGCGTAGAGCGCCTTCAGCTTCGGCTCCCAGTCCTGGATGCGCTGGATGACGGCGTCGACAACGTCGACCGGGGAGAGTTTCTTGCTCTTGTAGGCGGCCAGCAGGTCGACCGCGGTCATGTCATGGATGGTCATCTTTGGACTTTAGCTTGGAAACGGAGGGAGCGGGATTGCTGTGCGTGACGATGTACTTGGTCAGCATTGGACCGATGAAGAGCACGGCGATCATGCGCACGGTCTGCATGGCCATCACGAACGACACGTCGACGTTGGTCGAGGCGGCGATGATCGCGACCGAATCGGAGCCGCCGGGGCTGGTGGCGAGGTAGGCGGTCAGCGGATCGACGCCGATCGCCAGCACCATCAGCCAGGCAACGCCGCCGCACAGCGCGATCATGGTCAGGATGCAGGCCATGATGCGCGGTAGCTGGCGCGCGGCATGGATCAAGAGCGGCCGGCTGAAGCGCAGGCCGACATTCCAGCCGACCAGGGCGTAGCTCGCCGCCAGCAGCCACGGCGGGAGCTCGACCGTCATCAGGCCCAGATGCGTGAGCACGATGCCGCCGATCATCGGCACCAGGAAGGCGCCGGCCGGGATGTTGAGTTGGCGCGCGATCAGCGGGCCGAAGATGGCGAGCGCCAGCGTCTCGCCCAGCGGCAGCCAGTGGACCGCCGGGAACCACACGACTTCGGCATGGGCGTGCGCGGTGTTGACCCCGAAGACGTGCGTCACCAGCGCCGCCACCACAGCCACCAGAACGACGCGGCCATACTGCATGAAGGCGACGAGGCGCACGTCGGCGCCGTATGACTCGGCCATGATGGTCATCACCGACGCGGCGCCCGGGCTGGTGCCCCACAGCGCGGTCGTCCCGGGCAGCATCTGCCACCTGGTCATCAGCCAGCCGAGCGCGCTGGAGATCGCCACCACCGCCAGCACGCCGACGGTGAACAGGAACCAGTGCTGCAGCACGTCGCCGACGATCGAGATCGGCACCATCTTGGCGATCAGGCACCCGACCACGCCCTGCGCCAGCACGAAGGGCGTGAGCGGCAGGCGAAGCTTCGCGCCGAACGACGACACGCCCATCGCCGCCGCCAGCGGCCCGAGCATCAGCGCGGCCGGAGCATGCACCCACAGCAACAGCGCCGCGAGCGCGGCCGACAGGAGGACGAGGCCGCCCCACTGCGTGGCCCCGCCGGCGGCCCTCTGCTTGGGTGGGGGCATCGCTACTGGACGAACTCCTCCGCTTCGCCGTTCATCCCCTTGATCGTCCGAATGAGCTCGGCGGCGGCGGTTTTGAGTCGTGCATCATCCGTGCCACGCAGCACGAGGGAGACGCTCGGCCGGCCGTTGCGGAACGCCGGGTACGAGCCGATGTCGATGTCGGCATAGCGGCTCTGCAACGCGCCCAGCGGCTCGGCGATGATGCCTTCGGGCAGGTTGGTGCGCACGGTGCGTGCCAGCACCGGGTCGCCGCCGACCAAGCGGTGCTTCATCGACTGGAACATGCCCTGTGCCACGGTCGGGATGCCGGCGAAGGTGAACACGTTCTCCATCTGGAAGCCGGGCGCCACCGAGATGGGATTGTCCACCAGCGTACCGCCATGGGGCACCCGCGCCATGCGCCGGCGCGCCGGGGTGAACAGCGCCGCGTCGCCGTAGTGGCGGGTCATGCGGGCGATCGCCTCGGGATGCTCCGAAATGCCGACGCCGAACGCCTTGGCGATGCAGTCGGCGGTGATGTCGTCGTGGGTCGGACCAATCCCGCCGGTCGTGAACACGTAGTCGAACTTCGCCCGGACCTCGTTCACCGTGTCGACGATGGTCTGCTCGACGTCGGGGATGATCCGGCATTCCATGACCCGGATGCCGAGCTGGCCGAGCTCGGTGGCGAGGTACTGGATGTTGGCATCCTTGGTCCGGCCGCTCAGGATCTCGTTGCCGATGACCAGGATGCACGCGGTGACGGTCTTGGGGCCGGCCGAGGGGCCGCTGTCAGGCTTGGAAGTGTCGGGCATTTCAACAACGTAGCATGGCCTTGTTACCGCGGGCATCTGGTGCCAAATAACGGTCATGAGCAGTCCCCGCGACATCCCGGACGACAGCGTCGACTACTGGCGGCGCGATGAGCGCACCATCAAGCTGCACGGCCCGGAAGGGTTCGAAGGCATGCGCCGGGCTGGTCGCCTGGCGGCCGAGACGCTCGACTTCATCACGCCCTACGTCGTGCCCGGCGTCACCACGGGCGAGCTCGACCGGCTGTGCCACGAGTTCACGCTCGACCACAAGGCCATCCCCGCCCCGCTGGGCTATCGCGGCTTCCCCAAGTCGATCTGCACCTCGATCAACCACGTGGTCTGCCACGGCATCCCGGGCGACAAGCGGCTGCAGAACGGCGACATCGTCAACATCGACGTCACCTCGATCCTCGATGGCTGGTACGGCGACACTTCCCGCATGTTCTTCGTCGGCGAGGTCGGCGTGAAGGCGCGCCGCCTGTGCGACGTCACCTACGAGGCGATGATGCGCGGCATCGCCGCCGCCAAGCCGGGCGGGCATGTCGGCGACATCGGCCATGCCATCCAGACCTATGTCGAGAGCCAGCGCTTCTCGGTGGTGCGCGACTTCTCGGGCCACGGTCTCGGCCGCATCTTCCACGACGCGCCGAACATCCTGCATTACGGCCGTCCCGGCACCGGCCCGGAGCTGCGGCCCGGCATGTTCTTCACCGTCGAGCCGATGGTGAATGTCGGCACCTGGCAGGTGAAGATCCTGAGCGACGGCTGGACCGCGGTGACCCGCGACAAGCAGCTCTCGGCACAGTTCGAGCACTCGATCGGCATCACCGAGACCGGCGTCGAGTTCTTCACCCTTTCGCCCGCCGGGTACACCAAGCCGCCGTACGACCTCAGCAAGGTCTCTGCTCCCGAGAAGCAGGCGGCTTCGGCCTGAAGATCGAAACCCGACCTCGGCGGCGTCGAGGACGTCTTTCATAGCGACTCCGCGGTCAGCACGAGCTTCTGAATCCCGGGCTCGGCTTCGGGCGAGAGGATGATCGTGCCGAGCAGACGCCCCTTCTCGCAGGCCATCTCAAAGCGGCCGGCAAGCGCGTGCGTCGGCTCGATCGACTCCAATCGGCCCTCCCCGAGCTGTTCTTTCAACCGGCGGAGCTCTGCGTCGCGCAGTGGAGCAGGCGTGTCGAGCAGCAGGTTCTCGGCCAACACCGAAGAGGCCGTCTCGATACGGCCGGCCCGGTAGGCCGAGACGACCGCGTCGACTGCGCGCTTCAGCCAGGGCGACGGCGGCATCGGAGCGGGCTTGGGCTGCGTCGCGAGAAACAGCTCGGCGAGGCGCGGTGTCAGACGCGACATCGGCGCGTAAGTGCGGTTGGCGAAGGCGAACACGCCCACGCGGCGCTCCGGCAGGAACAGCATGTGCGAGCCGTAGCCCGGCAGGCCGCCCGGATGATGCAGCCGACGGCCGAGTGTTGGATCGGCCGCATCGACAAGGCCGTACCCATAGGCGCTTGCCGACGCGGCGCGGCCATCGACGGTATCGGGCAGGAAAGGCGGCGCGTGGAACAGGCCCATTTCGCGCACGCTGGCGCGCCGCACGGGCCCGCTCTCGGGATCGTCGCGCGGCGGCCAGGCATTCAGCAGGAACGCGAGGTAGCGCGTGTAGTCAGCCGCCGTCGTCGCCAGCCCGCCCATCGCGCCGACCTCGCCATCGGGCTCCAGCCGCTCGCGCGAAAAGACGCCGTCGTCGCAGCGATAGCCCCAGGCGAAGTCGCCGCGCGCGGCCTCGAAGGCGTCGAATGTCGTGCGCGTCATGCCGAGCGGCTGCAGCAACGTGCGTCGGATGAAGCTCTGGTACGGCTCGCCGGTCACGTTGGTGATCGCGCGGCCGAGCAGCGCGTAGCCGAGATTGCTGTACTCGAAGGCAAGACCCGGCGGTCGCGCGAACAGCGCGCCGGTCTCGATCAGCATGTCGAGCGTCGCGGGGCTCATGCCTAGCACGCGGTCGGCCCACGGATCGTCGGTGACGAAGCCTGCCGTGTGGCTGAGCAGGTGGCGGATGGTCAAAGGCGCGCTGTCCCGGGTCGCCGGCGCCACTAGCGCAAACCGCGGGATATAATGAGAGAGCGGCGCGTCGAGCTCGAGCCGGCCGGCGTCCCGCAGCGCCAGGATGGCGAGCGCCGTCGTGCTCTTGGTCATCGAGGCGATTCGAAAGGCGGTCTCGGAGGTGACCGCGCGGCCCGTCTCGCGGTCGGCCTGGCCGAACGTCGTGAGATGCACCAACTGGCCATCCTGCACGATCCCGGCCAGGAGGCCGGGCAGGTTGTGCTGCTCGGCAAAGGCACGGCAGACCCGGTCGATCTCGCTCATGGCTGTCATGGCAGGAGCGTAATCCATGGCTTTAGCCATTTCCTGCCGCCTTTCCGCCTCGGTTGCCGGGAAAAGTCGCCGCATGGGGAGAGCGAGAACGAAGGCAGCCGAGGACAGCGCCGCGCAGGATGACGCCCTGCTGACCCTCCTCGCGGCGGGCCTTCGCCTTCAGGCGACGGACGCGCTGTGGCGGGTGAGCGGCAATACGCTGGCCCACCGGTCGCTGCTGCGCGACGCCGGCGGCAACTGGAACCGGCTCGACATGTGCTGGGAGTTCACCGGAGAGGATCCGACCGCCAAACTCGCCGCCGCCCTCGAGGCGAAGCCCGCGCTCGGCCACAACAGTGCTGCGCCGCCCGAACCCAAGCCGCACTATCACGGCCATCGTGGCCGGGTGCGCGAGCGGGTGCTGAAGTCGGGCACCGAAGGGCTCGAGGACTACGAGCTGCTGGAGCTGCTGCTGTTCTATGCGATCGAGCGGATCGACACCAAGCCGCTCGCCAAGCGCCTGATCGATCGGTTCGGCACGCTGGGCGACCTGTTCGCAGCGGACCCCGCACACCTGCGCGACTTCGACATCGACCAGCGAACCCTCGTGCTGTTCCGCGCGCTGCGGGAAGCAGGCCGGCGGCTGGCCCACCAGAAGGTCGCGAAGAAGCCGGTGCTGGGCAATTGGCAGCAGCTTCTCGACTACTGCCACACGACGCTGGCGCACGAGAAGACCGAACGCTTCGCCATCCTGTTCCTGAACCGCAAGAACGAGCTGATCGCCGACGAGGTGCAGCAGCGCGGCACCGTCGACCACACGCCGGTCTATCCGCGCGAGGTGGTGAAGCGCGCCCTGCATCACGAGGCGAGCGCCCTGATCCTGGTGCACAACCATCCGTCCGGCGATCCCAAGCCGTCGCGCGACGACATCGAGATGACGAAGGAGATCCGCGCCGCTGCCGAACCGCTCGGTATCACGATCCACGACCACCTGGTGATCGGCCGCAAGGGCCACGCGAGCTTCCGCAGCCTGGGGCTGCTGTAAGCCTTGGCCGTTTTCACGGTTTTCCGCCGTTTTTCCCACTCCCACCGTTTTTCGCGGCTGGAGCCGACCGGTCTCATTGCATCGCGGTCGATTGCGCGATCGAGATCGAGTGGGCGGCCCGCGGGAGGCCCGGGTGACGAAGCGGCCGTTGGCGCCGCGGCTGGCTGATAACGTGTCGGACATGCGTGCGTACTCCTGTTCGAGGACGAGAAGATACGCACTCTCGCGTCAGCCACCTATTATGGGCATTGGCCTCCCTGAAAAGCCGCCATTCATCGCATCGAAAAGGAAGGCCATTGCCCGTAATGGCCGATCAAAAGGCGCCCTTGTGGGCGTACTGGATCGCGGCGACGGCAAAACGTCAGCATTTTCGGTCTCGGCGCGCCGCAGGATTTGCATTCGTGCCGAGAAAAAACAAGGGCGCATCGATCGAAGGTCAGTGCTCGCGCTGCTTCTTCGGGAAGTGGCCGACGACCTCGCGATGCTTCAGCCGGCCCGGCTTCCACTCGCGCAGGCGCTGGAACACGACGTAGAGCATCGGGATCAGGAAGATGCCGACGGTGCTGGCGACCAGCATGCCGGCGAACACCGAGGTGCCGATATCGCGCCGGCTGATCTGCGCCGCGCCATGTGCGAATACCAGCGGCACCAGGCCGAGGATGAAGGCGAACGAGGTCATCATCACCGACCGGAATCGCATGCGCGCGCCCAATGTGGCGGCGTGGTACAGCTCGAGGCCCTTCTCCCGCTGCTCCTTGGCGAACTCGACGATCAGGATGCCGTTCTTGGCGGCGAGCGCGATCAGGACCACCAGGCCGATCTGGGCGTAGAGGTCGAGCGTCAGCTTGGCGATCAGGATGCCGGCATAGGCGCCGAGCACCCCGACCGAGACCGAGAGCAGCACCGGCATCGGGATCATCCAGCTCTCGTACAGCGCCACGAGGAACAGGTAGGCGAAGATCACGGCCAGGGCGAGGATCGGCCCGGTCTGCCCCGCCGCCTCGTATTCCTGGAAGGCGGTGCCGGTCCATTCGAAGGCGAAGCCCGGCGGCAGGGTCTTGTCCGACACCTCTTTCATCGCCGTCAGCGCATCGCCCGAGGAGCGGCCCTGCGCCGGCGCGCCGTTGATGGTGATCGAGCGGTAGTTGTTGTAGCGGGTGATCACCTGCGGCCCGAGCACGAAGCGCAGGTCGGCGATCGAGCGCAGCGGCACCATCTCGCCCTGCCGGTTGCGCACCTGGATCTGGAAGATGTCCTCGATGCGCCGGCGATCGTTGGCCTCGCCCTGGATGTTCACCTGCCAGGTGCGACCGTAGAGGTTGAAATTGTTGACGAAGAAGCCGCCCCAGCGTCGACTGCAGCGCGGTAAAGACGTCGTTCATCGCGAGGCCCAGCGCCTGCGCCTTGTCGCGGTCGATGTCGAGGTAGATCGACGGGTTGCTGGCGGTGAAGGTCGAGAAGACGCGGGAGAGCCGCGGGTCCTGGTTGGCGGCGGCGACCACGCCACCCATCACGGCGCCCAGCCGCACCGGATCCTGCCCCTCCAGCCCCTCGAGCTGGTATTCGAAGCCGCCGCTGGTCGACAGGCCGATGATCGGCGGCAGGTTGAAGGCGACGATGTTGGCGGTGCGAATCTGGCCGGCCTCGGCGAAGGTGCGCCGGATCAGCGCCTGCGCCGAATCGGCGGCGCCGCGCCGATCCTCGAACGGCCTGAGCTTGGCGACCGCGAAGGCGGTGTTGGCCTCGTTGGCGCCGTCGAGCAGCGAGAAGCCGATCACCGCGAAGACGTCCTGCACCTGCGGCATCGTCTTGAGCATCGCTTCGACCTGCCGCATGGTCTCGCTGGTGCGCGCCACCGAGGCGCCGTCCGGCAGCTGCACGTTGAGGAAGAACGCACCCTGGTCCTCCTCGGGCAGGAAGCTGGTCGGCGTGATGCGGGCCAGGCCGAAGATGCCCCCGCCGATCAGCGCCACCAGCAGCAGCGAGAGCAGCGACACCCGGATCAGCCGCTGCACCACGCGGGCGTAGCCGTCGCGCACGACGTTGATGGCGCGCAGCACCTGGAAGATCGGCCCGCGCGTCGGGATCTCGTGGCGCAGGAAGATGGCGCACAGCGCCGGCGAGAGCGTCAGCGCATTGAGCGCCGAGATCAGCATGGCGATGCTGATGGTGACCGCGAACTGGCGGAACAGCTGGCCCGAGATGCCGGGGATGAAGGCGACCGGCACGAACACCGACAGCAGTACCAGGCTGATGGCGATGATCGGGCCGGTGATCTGCCGCATCGCCTCCATCGTGGCTTCGTGCGGCTCCAGGTCGGGATGCTCCTGCATCACGCGCTCGACGTTCTCGACCACCACGATCGCGTCGTCGACCACGATGCCGATTGCGAGAACGAGCGCCAGCAGCGAGACGGTGTTGGCCGAGTAGCCGGCCAGCAGCAGGAAGGCGAAGGTGCCGATCAGGCTGACCGGCACCGCGACCGCCGGAATGATGGTGGCGCGCAGGCTGCCGAGGAACAGGAAGACGACGATCACCACCAGGATGAAGGCCTCGAACACCGTCGTCAGCACCTCGTGGATGGTGTCGTTCACGAACACCGTGGAGTCGTAGACCACATAGGCCTTGAGGTCGGCCGGAAAGCGGGCACGCAGGCGGTTCAGGGTCTTCTCGACCGCGGCGGCGGTTGCTACGGCGTTGGCGTCGGGCGCGAGATAGAGCGCGACACCGACCGCCGGCCGCCCGTTGATGCGCGTCTCGTTGTCCGAGTTCTGCGCGCCCATCTCGACCCGGGCCACGTCGCCGATGCGCAGCACCGAGCCGTCGGGATTGGCGCGCAGCACGATGTTGCTGAACTGCTCGGGCGTGGTGAGCGTCCCTTGCGTCTGCACGTTGAGCTGGAACTGCTGGTCGTCGGACACCGGCCGCGCGCCGATGCGGCCGACCGGCGCCTGCACGTTCTGCGCCTGGATCGCGTTGACCACGTCGGACGGCGCCAGGTTCAGGCTGGTGAGGCGCTGGGTGTCGAACCAGATGCGCATCGAATAGTTGAGCTTGCCGAACAACAGGGCCTGGCCGACACCGGTGACGCGGCTGAGCTCGTCGAGCACGTTGATGGTGGCGTAGCTGGTGATCTGCACGGGCGAGAGCTGGCCGGTCTCGCTGTAGAGGTTCATGAACTGCAGCACCGCGGCCGAGCGCTTGATGACTGTCAGGCCCTGCAGCTGCACCGCCTGCGGCAGCTGCGGAAGCGCGGTCTGCACGCGGTTGTTGACGTTGACCGTGTCGGTATCGGGATTGGTGCCGACTGCGAACGAGACGGTGAGGTTGTAGCTGCCGTCGTTGCCGCTGGTCGACTTCATGTAGATCATCTTGTCGACGCCGACGATCTGCGCCTCGAGCGGCTGGGCGATCGCCGCCTCGACCACGGCGGCCGACGCGCCGGGATAGTTCGCGGTGACCTGCACGCGCGGCGGGACGATGTCGGGGAACTGCGCCACGGGGATGCGCAGCATCGCGATCGCGCCCGCAATCGTGATGACGATCGCGATCACGACGGCCAGCCGCGGCCGCCGGATGAAGGCGGCAGAGATCACGGCTTGGCCGCCTGCGGCGTAACGCCGGCCGGCGGCGGAACCTGTTGCGCAGCCGGACCGGGCGAGACCGTCAGGCCCGGCCGCACCCGCTGGAGGCCGTCGACCACCACGTTCTCCCCCTCGTGGAGGCCGCTGATCACGGCGGCAAGCGCCGGCGTCGACTGGCCGAGCTTGACCGGGCGCTTCTCGATCTTGTTGTCCTTGCCGACCACGAACACGTAGTCGCCCTGCTGGTCGGCCAGCACCGCGGCGCGCGGCACGGCCAGCGCCTCGGTCGGCTTGACGTCCTGCAGGATCGCCTGGACCAGCTCGCCGTCGACCAGCAGGCGCCTGGGGTTCGGCACGATGCCGCGCAGCACCATGGTGTCGGTGTTGCCGGCCACCGAGTTGTCGATGAAGTTGAGCTTGCCCGCCTGGTCGTACAGCGTGCCGTCGGGCAGGCGCACGCGGATCGCCAAAGCGTCCGCCCGGCCGCCGGCGCGCTGTTGCAGCTCGATCACGGTGCGGGTCGACACCGGGAAGACGACGTACATTGGATCCTGGCTGACGATCGACACCAGCGTGCCGCTGCCCGGATTGACGTAATTGCCGGCAGTGATGGCGGTGCGGCCGATCTTGCCGTCGATCGGCGCGCGGATCTCGGTGTAGCCGAGATTGATCTTGGCCTGCTGCAACTGTGCCTCGGCGCCCAGGATCTGCGCCTTCAACGCGTCCTGCGCGGCCAGCGCCGAATCGACCGTCGCCTGCTGGCCGGCCGGCGTCTTCAACAGCGCCTGCGCACGCTGCAGCACCACCTGGGCGTTCTGCAGCTGCGCCTTGAACTGCGCGATCGACGCTTCCCGGGCCTGCACGTCGGCCTGGAACGGTCCCTGCTCCAGCCGGTACAGCAGCTGGTCCTTCTTGACCTCGGCGCCGTCGGTGAACAGCACCTCGTCGAGATAGGCCGCGACGCGCGCCACCAGGTTGACGCGGTTGGTCGCCTGGATGCGGGCGATGTACTCGCTCGACCGGGTGATCGGCTGCTGCTTGGCAGCGGCGACGCCGACTGCCGGCGGAGGCCCGCCGGGCATCTGGGCAAACGCCGGCGCGCCCGCCAGCAGCGCGAGCGAAAGCGCCATGATCAAACGGCCCAGATTGCCTCCCACAGGCGCACTCTCATTCGTTCTTGTAGCGTTGGCTGGAGTATACACATCCACGACCAATTGGGAGCGCGGTATGGCGGGCAAGACCTATGTCGGCATCGGCGGCTGGACCTTCGAGCCCTGGCGCGGCGTGTTCTATCCGGACGACCTCACACAGAAGCGTGAGCTCGAATACGCCAGCCGCAAACTCACATCGATTGAAATCAACGGCACATATTATTCCAGCTTCAAGCCGGCGAGCTGGGCCAAATGGAAGAGCGAGACGCCGGACGGCTTCGTGTTCTCCATGAAGGCCTCGCGGTTCTGCACCAATCGGCGCGTGCTGGCGGAGGCCAAGGAGTCCGTCGAGCGGTTCGTGAACCAGGGCCTGGTCGAATTGGACGACCGGCTGGGGCCGATCAACTGGCAGTTCATGGGCACCAAGAAGTTCGATGCCGAGGACATCGCAGCCTTCCTGAAGCTCCTGCCGAAGCAGGTCGGCAAGCTGCCGCTGCGCCATGCGCTGGAGGTGCGCAACGACACCTTCAAGGACCCGCGCTTCTATGATCTCTGCCGCCAACACAATGTGGCGATCATCTTCGCGCACGGTCCCGACTTCCCGGAGATCGACGAGCCGACCGCCGACTTCACCTACGCCCGTCTGACGGGCACCGAGGACAAGGTGAAGACCGGCTACAAGCCCGCCGACCTCGACAAGTGGGCGAAGAAGGCGAAGGCCTGGGCCAAGAAGGGCGACGTATTCATCTACTTCATCTCCGGCGCCAAGGTCCGCAATCCGGCCGCAGCAATGGCGCTGATCGAGAGGCTCTAACCGCCTCCTCTTTCCCCTCCCCCGTCTTTTCCCCTCCCCGTCTTCGGGGAAGGTGTCCGTCCGTTGCGATTGCCGCGCTCCCCGCAAGGTAGGGCAATCGCATATGAGCCCGGCCTTCCCCCTCAGACGGGGGAAGGCATGACGTTTGGCTCGCGCGCCCATATGCGATTGCCCCACCGAAGACGGGGACGTCATAAACGGGCAGGACGGGCTTGACGAACCGGGAGTCCGGGCCGATATTTAACTCTATGGTTAACTATCAGCCTGCCGTCCTCGACCGCACGTTTGCCGCCCTCGCCGACCCGACGCGGCGCGCCCTGCTGGCGCGGCTCGACGAGGAGGATGGCCTGTCGGTCAGCGAGCTCGCCAAGCCGTTCCCAGTGTCGCTGCCGGCCATCATGAAGCACCTCGACGTGCTGTCCGATGCCGGGCTGATCACCCGCAGCAAGACCGGCCGCACCGTCACCTGCCAGCTGACCCCGGCGCCGATGGAGCAAGCGATGGAATGGCTCGCCCGCTACGAGCGCTACTGGACCGAGCAGCTCGACCGCCTTGCCGCCTTCCTGGAGAACGACCAATGGCAACCAAACCCTCCCTCGTCCTCAAGCGGCGCCTCAAGGCCGCGCCGGAAAAAGTCTACGAAGCGTGGACCAGACCGGAGCAAATGACGCACTGGTGGGGCGTCGCCGGCGGCCCAAAGCCGCCGATCGCCGAGACCGACCTGCGCGTCGGCGGCCGCTTCCGGGTGCAGTTCTGGGATCCCAAGAACGAGCATCACAGCGTGAGCGGCATCTACCGGGAGGTCGTGCCCAATCGGAAGCTCGCCTTCTCCTGGGCTTGGCAGAGCACGCCCGAGCGCGAGTCCCTGGTCACCATCGAGCTCAACCCGGTGACCGAGGGCACGATGCTGACGCTCACCCACGAGCAGTTCTTCGACGAGAAGGCACGTGACGATCACGGCCGCGGCTGGAACATCGCGCTCGACCGGCTGGAGACCTTCCTCGGATGACCCTCGACCAGGCCTTCATCGGTCTGCCGACCGATCCCGCATCGCTCGCCGGCGTCGTGCAGGGCCTGCTGATGCACGAGCATATCGCGCCGGCCTACGGCCTCACCTTGAGCGCCGCCCAGCACGCCGAGGCGCATGCGCGGCCGGTCGAGGAGATCGTGCGCCAGATCGTGGCGCACGATGCGCGGCCACTCACCGAAGCGCGGCCGCCCGGCGAGCGGCAGGTCGGCGTGTGCCGGCATTTCACCCTGCTGCACGTCGCGATGCTGCGCCGCGCCGGCGTGCGGGCGCGCGCCCGCTGCGGCTTCGGCGGCTATTTCGAGACCGGCAAGTACCTCGACCATTGGGTCACCGAATACTGGAACGAGGATCGCAAGGCCTGGATCCTGGTCGATGCCCAGCTCGACGCCCGTCAACGCGAGATCTTCAGGATCGCCTTCGATCCGCTCGACGTGCCGCGCGACCGTTTCCTGGTGGCGGGCGATGCCTGGCAGCGCTGCCGCGCCGGCCAGCTCGATCCGAACGCCTTCGGCATCCTCGACATGTACGGGCTGTGGTTCATCGCCGGCAACGTCATCCGCGACGTCGCCGCGCTCAACGACCACGTGATGCTGCCGTGGGACGTCTGGGGCGCGATGAGCCAGAAGGACGAGGAGATCGACCTGGCCTTCATCGACAAGCTCGCGGCGCTGACGGTCGAGCCCGACCGCCACTTCGGCGAGCTGCGTGCGGTGTACCAGGACCCGCGCGTGAAAGTTCCTGCGACCGTATTCAACGCCGTGCGTAACCGTCCCGAAACGCTCTGAAGGAGGTCCCGATGCAAGCGCACAAGACCGTGTCCCGCGAGGAATGGCTGGCCGCCCGCCGCGCGCTCCTCGTCAAGGAGAAGGAGCTGCTCAAGGCCAAGGATGCGCTGCGCGAGCAGACGCGCGCGCTGCCTTGGGTGAAGGTCGACAAGGAGTACGTGTTCGATGGACCGAACGGCAAGGAGACCTTGTCCGACCTGTTCGCCGGCCGCAGCCAGCTCGTCATCCGCCACTTCATGCTGGGGCCGGGCTGGAAGGAAGGCTGCGTCGGCTGCTCGTTCGGCGCCGACCAGACCGACGGCTCGGTGGTGCACCTGATCAATCACGACGTGATGTTCGTCACGGTCAGTCGTGCGCCCTACCCCGAGATCGCGGCGTACCACAAGCGGATGGGCTGGCAGTTCAAATGGGTGTCGTCGTTCGGCAGCGACTTCAACTTCGACTATCACGTCTCCTTCACCGAGGAGGACGAGAAGCGCGGCAAGGCCTTCTACAATTTCGCCGACATGGACTACATGGGCGACGAAATGCCGGGCACCAGCGTCTTCTTCAAGAACGAGGCCGGCGAGATCTTCCACACCTACTCGGCCTTTGCCCGCGGCTCGGAGCTGATCGGCGGCGTCTACGGCATCCTCGACATCACCCCCAAGGGCCGCAACGAGCCGCCGGGCGGCAACCTGACCGCCTGGGTCCGCCGCCACGACGAATACGCGGAAAAACCCGGAGATTCGTGCTGCCACGGGTAGTGGAGATCGGTGTAAGCTCGGGGCGTAGCAAGGAGGAAATCCATGCCCGCTCTCTCGCTCGACCATTGGAATGTGTTCTGCAAGGACCTGAAGAAGACCGTCGCCTTCTACGAGAAGTATGTCGGTCTTCGGGAGGGCGACCGGCCGCCGTTCAACTTCCCCGGCGCCTGGCTCTATGCCGGCGACAAGGCGATCCTGCATCTCGTGTCCGAAAGCGGACGCAAGGATCATGGCGGCGGCGCGATCGACCATGTGGCGATCAACTGCGCCGACATCCGCGGGACGATCGACCGCATCAAGAAGGACAAGGTCCCGTTCGAGGTCCGCAAGGTGCCGGCGCGCCCGCTGCAGCAGGTCTTCCTGCACGATCCCGACGGCATCATGATCGAGCTGAACTTCTGGCACGAGGCCGACGTCCCGGAGATCGACAATTCCGCCAAGCTCCCGGGTGACCGGCTCAAGGCGGCGAAGCCGAAGAAGGAAAAGGCGACCGCTTAGCCCGCCTTGCTGGTGAGACCGGCGAGCGGGTTGGGCTTGGCTGGCGCAACCCGCCGCAGGGTGTTCGTATCGCGATGCTCGAACGCCGGCGTCTTGCCCCGGACGGCCAGATCCGTGCGCGTCACGTAGGTCCAGCTGTCGTCGTCGTTGAAGGTGATGTCGATCCGATAGTAGTCGGTGCGGAACGCCGCCTCGATGAAGGCGTTCGAGCAGATGCCGAACTGCGTGTCGCCGCGCCGCGCCTCGACCGAAATGCGCTTGTCACCGACCTTCGCCGTTCCGCCGGCCAGCACCGCCTGCCCGCGCGGGATGGTGAGCGACTGCATGATCGTCCCGGTCGCGGGCTCCCACAGCCAATAGCCGACCTGGTCGTGGAAGGTGATCGCCTCCTCGGCCGTGTTGATGTGGATGTGGTAGCGCAGCCCATAAAGGAGCTGCGGTCCATTGGTCTGCGCATCGACCGGCAGCATCTCGATATGCTCCCGGAACACGCGGCGTTCGGGCCCCGCCGCCTTCGGGTTGATGTCCACTCCCCGATCCGACTGCCATGTGCCCGCCAGGCGCCGCAGCGGCCCCAGATTGGCCAGCGTATCCGGGGAAATCTCGGGCTCGGTGAAGACGTCGTAGGGGATGCTCGTCATCGCGCTCTCTGCCTGTCGTGGACTCGCCCCAGACTGAGTGCTGTCGTTTGCAATGACAAGTCAGGGCGTGCTCGAGGCCGCGCTAGTCGAGCGTCTCCGTTTTCTGCAGCCTCTCCCAGTATTCGGCCGGCAGCAGGTCGCGACCCGCCAGCAGGTGAGAAAGATACTCCCGCGTGGGCTTCAGCCCCTCGCCCACCTTGAGCGCGACGTAAGTCACCGCCTCGACCGCTTCGCCGGTATCGACCCGCACCACGCGCACCGTCTGGCGCCTGTAATGGCCGCCCGCGACCCCTTCCCAGATATCCAGCACCGCCAGCCCGGCATCGGGCATCTGGTTCAGGGTGCCGTGCACCACCTCGCCCGGCGCTTCCACGATGTTGCCGGCGGCGGCGCCTTCGGGGGCACGCGCGATCTTGTTGAAGGCCAGGCGCCAGCCGTCGAGCCGGCCGCCGATGCGCGGGCCCATCTGCACCGCCCGCTCCTTCAGCCGCTGGTCGGCGAGCCGAGCCGGATTCATGTTCGAGCCGTAGGCGAAGTACCAGATCACGGGAGCCTCCAGACGCGCACTGGTTCCTCGTAGCCGCGGATCGGCAGCGCCCCGAGATCGATCGCGTCGTTCGCCGCGGCCGCGGTGCGCACCGGATGGCTGAGCAGCAGCCGCGCACCGGTCTCCTTGGTGAGCTGCTCGAGGCGCGCCGCAAGGTTCACGGTGTCGCCGATCGCGGTGTACTCCTTGCGCCGCGGCGAGCCGATCGAGCCGGTGATCGCCTCGCCGACATGGATGCCGATGCCGATCCTGAGCGCCCGCTTGGGATGGGCGGTGTTCCAGGCGTCGACGGCTTTCAGCATTGCCCGCCCCGACGCCAGCGCATTCGCCGCCGCGGCGGGATCGGCCAGCGCCGCGCCGAACAGCGCCAGGAAGCCGTCTCCCAGGAACTTGTTGATGAAGCCGTTGTGGCGGTCGACGATCTCGATCATCTCGGCGAAGAAATCGTTGAGCAGCGTCACCGTCTCGCCCGCCGAGCGGGTGCGCGTCATCGCCGTGAAGCCGCGGATGTCGAGGAACAGCACGCAGACCGTGCGGCGCTCGCTCTGCACGTCGGTGCCGAGCAGCTGCTCGACCACGATCGGGGAGACATGCTGGCCGAACAGGTTGGTCACCCTGTCGCGCGCCACGGCGGCCGCGACCGAGTTCTCGAACTGCCGGCGCAGCGCCCGGGCGACGATCGCCGCGGCAATGCCGGCCAGCATCAGCATGGTGCTGCGGCTGAGGTGATAGACCAGCGCCTCTTCCGGCCGGTCCCCGGTCATCGCGAGCGGCAGCAGCCAGAGCGCCAGGCCGAACTGCTGGACCGCGGCGACGATTCCGGTCCACAGCGACAACCAGAAGTCGAGCCGCAGGGTCGACAGCACGATGAAGACGAAATAGAGCATCGGCGGCCAGAAGCCGAACACCAGCTGCGGCTCCATGTGGTGCGCCAGGACGTAGATGATGACGCCCGGCAGGCTGGTCTCGATCAGCGCATTCGCGAAGCGCGCCGGCTGCGGGAAATCCCTGCCGCGCGACATGCGCCAGCTGAGGAAGGCGAAGGCGGCCAGCTCGTACAGCACGAAGGGGCCGACGGCGGCCATCGGCATCCACCATTCGATGCCGTTGGGAAAGAGCCGCGCCCGGAGCTCGGGCAGGACCTGCAGCCCGATCGTGGTGAAGCACAGGAGGAATACCAGGATCGCCGCGATGACCTTCATGCGCTGCTGCTCGCTGCGCAGGATCTCGCCGCGAAGCGCTTTGTCAAAATCGCCGGAGCTCTCGGCCATGTGTGAAGGCTAGCCAGCGGATGCTCCTCCGTCGAGGACATGCTAGGAGACGGCCGATGGAGCTGAAGGAGATTGCGCGCGAATTGCAGGGCAAGGCGGCAAATGCGGCCCTGCGCATGCCGATTTCCTGGGTCAACCTGCTGACCGGCGCGCCGATCACGGTCGACGGTCGCACGCTCGACACCCGCACCCAATGGTTCCTGCAACTGCTGGCGCGCAGCGGCCAGCAGCCCCTCCACCGTCTCGGCCTGCAGCAGGCCCGCTCCGAGTTCGACATGTTCCAGACCGTGATGTCGGGCCGTCCGGCGCCGGTCGGTGAGATCATCGACCGCACCATCGCCGGCCCGGCTGGCCGGCTGCGTGTCCGCATCTATCGGCCATCGGGCTCGGTGGCGCGGCTGCTGCCGGCCATCCTCTACTTCCACGGCGGCGGCTGGGTGATCGGCAGCCTCGAGGCCTACGACCTGCCCTGCCGCTTCTTCTGCGCCCGCACCGGCTGCGCGGTGGTCGCGGTCGACTACCGCCTCGCGCCCGAGCACAAGTTCCCGGCCGGGCTCGACGACGCGATCGCGTCGTTCCGCTGGCTGGCGAGCGAGGCGGTGCCGCTCGGCATCGATCCTGCCCGCATCGTCGTCGCGGGCGACTCCGCAGGGGGCACGCTCGCCACCGTGGTTGCCCACACGGTGCGCGGCGAGCCGCGCACGCCGTGCCTGCAGTGGCTGATCTATCCGGCGACCGATCTCGCCGCCGACACGCCCTCGCATGCATCGTGCGGCGAAGGCTTCCTGCTGACGCGCGAAGACATGGAATGGATGCGCGGCCTCTACCTCAACGACCTGTCCGAGATCGCCGACCCGCGTGTGTCGCCGCTGCGCAGCCCCGACCTCACGGGCCTCCCGCCGGCGATGATCTTCACCGCCGGTCTCGATCCGTTGCGCGACGAAGGCCAAGCCTATGCCGATAAACTGACGTCAGCCGGTGTGAAGGTCTTTCATCGCGAATTCGACTCGCTGATACACGGTTTCGTCGGCATGCGCGGCGCTTTGCAGGCGGCAGCGCGGGCAATGGATGATATGGTAGCGGGCCTGCGCCACGAGCTGGCTGGGCTGGGTCGATGAGGTGGGGCGCAGACAGATGAATGATCCCGGGACCACGGCAGCGGCACGGACGACGGCCAGCGAGCGGGCCGGGCGGCGCGAGCAGAACAAGGCCGAGAACCGGGCGGCCCTGCTGAAGGCGGCGCGGACCGTGTTCGCCGAGATGGGCTACGGCGCGGCCGGCGTGCGCGACATCGTGCGGCGCACCGACCTCGCCTCCGGCACGTTCTACAACTACTTCAAGGACAAGGCCGAGATATTCGAGGCCGTGGTGCGCGAGATGAGCGTCGAGCTGATGCGGCGCCACCGCGGCGGCCGCGCCCGGGCGCGCACCGCGGAGGAGTTCTTCCGCGCCCACGCCTCGACCTACATCACCTTCGTGGTGAACGACCCGGAGATCCTGGCATTCGGCCGCAACAACGTCACGCCGATCCGCGCTTTGATGGAGAAGCCGGATATCCAGACCATGGCGCGGCAGCTGCTCGAGGACGTGACGGCGGCAATCGAGCGCGGCGTGTTGCCCAACGTCGATCCCGGTTACCTGATGGCGGCGCTGTCCGGCGTGGTGTTCGAGATCTCGGTCGCCATGGTGTCGCGCGATCCGATCGACACCGAAGGCGCGATCGACTTCGCGACCCGCCTCATGATGGGCGGGATCGCGAATTTGCCGAGGAAGAGTTCTTAGGCAGACTCCTCCCCATATGGGGAGGAGGGAGCTCAGCCGCCCTGCGCGATCACGTTGCGCAGGATGCCGATCTTCTCGATCTCGACCTCGCAAACGTCGCCGTTCTTCAGCCACGGCTGCGGGTTGCGCGCCATCGCGACGCCCGACGGCGTGCCGGTGATGATGATGTCGCCCGGATCGAGGGTCATGACCTTCGAGAGCTCGTGCACCAGGGTCGGCACGTCGAAGATCAGATCGTCGGTGTTGCTGTCCTGCATGACCTCGCCGTTGACCCGGGTCATGATGCGCAGCGGCGCCGCACCCGGCGGCAGCTCGTCCGGCGTCACGATGTCGGGGCCGAAGCCGCCGGTGCCGTCGAAATTCTTGCCCAGCGTGAACTGGCCGCCGGACTTCATCTGCCAGTCGCGGATCGAGCCGTCATTGAAGCAGGCATAGCCGCCGATCACCGACAGCGCCTTCTCCTTCGGCACGTTGCGGCACTTCTTGGCGATCACGACCGTGAGCTCGGCCTCCCAGTCGAACTGCTCCGAGTGCTTGGTCGACAGCATCTTGCCGTTGTGCGGGACCAGCGTGTTGTTGAAGCGGGTGAACACCACCGGATAGGTCGGGATCTTGGCGCCCGTCTCCTCGGCATGCTTGCGGTAGTTGAGGCCGATGCAGATGATCTTGCCGGGCGCCGGGATCGGGCACAGGTACTTGGCCGACTTCTCCGACACCGTCGCGCCCGCTTTGACCTTGGCGCAGGCTTTCAGGACCGCCTGCTGCAGCTTCTTGCCGCCGGCGAGGATCTCGACCACGGACTTCGGACCGCGCGGCATCTGCTTGCTGAGGTCGATCACCTTGCCGTCGCCCAATTTCACGCCGACGGTCGGCTTTCCGCCACTATTGATGGTGCAAAGACGCATGATGACTCCCCCTGTCAGGTCCCCAATTTCAGAGTGCGGCGTAAACTCCTCCGTCCGGCGCACGCGGTCAAGCCGGCCGGGCTCCGGCAGGACGCGATGCATGCGTGCCTTCCCGCTGGCAGCCGCGCTGGCGCTGCTCACCTTGCCGGCGCAGGCCCAGCTGGTGGCCCCACTCACCACCTCGGACGGCAAGATCGCCTGCCTGCAGGGCATGACCGGCGTCGGCCACGCCGCGCAGTGGGAGGCGGTCAAGGACCCGGCGGCGCTGGGCGGCTGGGCGTTGAGCGAAACCGGCGGCGACGCCACCGACCTGCATTTCCCGCTGTGCATCTCCGTGCAGACCATCGCGCGGGACGTCGACGCCACCCTGCGGTTCAAGGCGGTCGGCGGCACCCATGCCCGGGCGGCGGGCCTGGTCCTGCGGGCCCAGAGCGCCAATGACTATTACGTCGTGCGCGCCGATGCACTGGAAGGCACGGTGCGTCTCTACCGCATGCAGGGCGGCCGGCGAGCGCTGATCAAGGCCCAGGACGAGGCCGACATCGCGAGCGACCAGTGGCATGCGCTCAGGGTGATCGTGAAAGGCAACAGCTTCGACGTCTCGCTCGACGACAAGCCGATGTTCAAGGCGACCGACGGCAGCCTGCCGCTCCCCGGCACGGTCGGCGTCTGGAGCCAGGCCGACAGCCTGATCCATTTCGGCTCGCTGGTGGTCGCACCGGTCCAGTGATCCGGCGCCGCGATCACGGCGGGAGGTTGAAGCTGAGCTTGATCGCGATGATGAGGTTGTGGACGGCGATGCTGGCGACGACCAGGCCGAACACGCGGCTGATCACCTCGATCCCGCCGCGGCCGAGCATGCGGTACAGGAAGCTCGCCATTGCATAGATGCCCAGCAGGATCGCGAGGCAGATCGCGAGCTCGACCGTGGTCAGCGCCTGCTCCCTGAAGGTGCGCGTGTTGTTGTCCGTCAGCAGCACCACGGTGAGCATCGCGCCGGGTCCGGCGATGCCCGGAATGGCCAACGGATAGATCGCCCGGTCGAACATCGACGTGTCCTTGGGAATCGCCGCCGCTTCCTCCGTCACCTTGCCGAGCACCAGCTTGAGGCCGAACAGCAGCAGCACGATCGAGCCCGCCAGCTGGAAGGACGGCATCGGGATGTGCAGCGCGTTGAGCAGCTGCTGGCCGCCGGCGATGAAGACCAGCAGCACGAGAAGGGAGATCGAAACGGCATAGGCACCGACCTTCAGCGAGTCCTTGCGCGCAAGGCCGATGGTGGCCGCGAGGAAAATCGGGATGGTCGAGACCGGATCGAGGATGACGAACAACATCACCAGCTCGTAGCCGAAGGTATGGGTGAACGTCGTCGCCATCGCGGCCTCAGGATCTTGCCGCGATCAGGGCCTGCGCCAGCTCGACGAAGCCCGCCCCCGACGGGGCGGTCGTGATCCAGCGCGGCAGATCGGGCATGGCATCGGCGAAGTCACGCACATTGGCGACGCCGACGCCATTGGGAAAAAAGCCGAACATCGGCGAATCGTTGGGCGAATCGCCGGAGAACACGTAGTGCGCCGCATCGCGGCCGAGATCGACGCCGAACAGCTCGGCCATCATGGCCCGGGTGGTGGTGAGCTTGTTGTAGCCGCCGAACCAGCCGTTGACGTGGATCGAGCTGATCTTGGCCGCTGCACCATGGCGCTGGAAGATCGCAACGATGCGGTCGACATCGGCCCGGGGCAGCGGCGGCACGTCCTCGCAGAAGTCGATGGCCAGGTCGGCAAGGCGATAGGGCTGGTCGGATGCAAGGCCGGCCCCCGGCACCTCGCGCAGCACGTCGGCGCGCACCGCCTCGAGGCGGCGCCTGCCGTCGGCCCGCTCCGCGTCGGACTGGACGAAGCGGGTGCGCAGCTTACGCGCCGTATTGTCGTGCCACATCCAGAACGCGCCGTTCTCGCCCACCACCGCGTCGACCGGCCACAAGCGGGCGATCAGATCGCACCAGCCGCCGGGCCGGCCGGTGACCGGGATGACCAGCAGGCCGGCCTTCTTCAGGGCCTCCATCGCGGCATAGGCTGCGGCGGTGAGATGGCCTTCGGTCGACACGGTCTCGTCGATGTCGGTCAGCACGCCCCGGATCGCGGCCAGGGTGGATTTGGGGCAGTCGGCCAATGGCTTCATGGGCGTTTTCATTGCGCCACTTCTAACATGGCGCGGGCGCGGCATCGGGGCTAAAAGCCCCCACAGGCTCCTGCAATCCCGCCCACATGACGACGATTTACCTCGACACGCTTACCGCCATCAGCCCGGTCGATGGCCGCTATCGCGGCACCGTCGAGGCACTTGCTGACTATTTCAGCGAATACGCGCTCATGAAAATGCGCGTTACCGTCGAGTGCGAATATCTCACGGCCCTTTCGGAGACCAGGGGCATCGGCATACGTCCGCTGACGGCGGCCGAAAAGACGACGCTTCGCGCGCTTCCGCAGATCTCGATCGGCGATGCACAGATCATCAGGAAATTCGAGCGCGAAGGCTATGACGGCGTTCCCGCCACGAATCACGATGTCAAGGCGGTCGAATACTTCATCAAGCTCAAGCTCAAGAGCTCGAGCCTTGCCGACGTGCTGGAGTGGGTCCACTTCGCGCTCACCTCGGAGGATGTCAACAGCACCGCCCATGCGCTCGCCCTTCGCGGAGCGCTCGAAGCGGTGATGCTGCCGGCACTCGAGAAGGTAACGAACGAAATTGTCCGCCTCGCCCGGACACATGCCGATACCGCGATGCTGGCGCGCACCCATGGGCAGAGCGCGACACCGACGACCTTCGGCAAAGAGATGAACGTGTTCGCTCGCCGCCTCGCCAAGCAGGTCGCGACACTCAGGGGAAGCTCCGTCCTCGTGAAATGGGGCGGACCTTCGGGCAACTACAACGCCCAGATGGTGGCTCTCCCGCAGGTCGATTGGCTCGCCTTTGCGCATTCCTTTGCGGAAAGGCTGAACGCGGTGGGCATCGACAAGCCGGGTTCCGTGCGCCTCGCGCTCAACGAGGTGACGACGCAGATCGAGCCGCACGACACGTTCGCGGAGATGTTCGACAATCTCCGCCGCATCAATACGATCCTTATCGATCTCTCGCAGGACGTGTGGCGCTACATCTCGGACGGATGGCTGACGCAGAAGCCGAAGGAGGGCGAGATCGGCTCGTCGGCCATGCCGCACAAGGTCAATCCGATCGATTTCGAGAACGCGGAGGGGAATTTCGGCGTAGCCAACGCGCTTTTCGAACACCTTTCGAGAAAGCTGCCGATCTCACGGCTGCAGCGCGATCTCTCGGACTCCACCGTGTCACGCACCTTCGGCACCGCCTTCGCGCATGCGCTGGTCGGCTATCACGCGCTGATGCGCGGCTTCGGCAAGATCGGCGTGAATGAGGCGGCGCTTCGCGAAGCGCTCACGATGCATCCGGAAGTTCTCGCCGAAGCGATCCAGACGGTCCTTCGCGTCGCCGATGTCGAGATGCCGTATGAGAAGCTCAAGGCACTCACGCGCGGCAAGCAGGTGACGATGGAGGATTTCGCGACCTTCATCGACGGCCTCGATGTCGGCCCCGACGTGAAGGCGCGGCTCAAGGCGCTCCGGCCCGAGAGCTACATCGGCCTCGCCGGCGAGCTGGCCAGAAAGTGACGGCCCGCGTTGACACCGGCTTTGCCCGGTATCAGCGCTTCACCTCGCTCATCACCTGACGGACCGCCTCGACGAGGAAGCGCTCGCCCTGCTTGCGGATCGTGTGCTCCTCGTGCGGCTTCCCGGCGGCGGCGAGGTCGTGCATCAGGGTGTGGATGACGTCGTGCTCGCCGGGCTTCTCGAAGTCGGCCATGACGATGTCACGCGCATAATGCTCCGCGTCGGCGCCCGTCTTGCCCAGCAGGCCGGCCGCCCACAGCCCCAGCATCTTGTTCTTCCGGGCGCGGGCCTTGAACTGCAGCTCCATGTCGTGGCTGAACTTGTTCTCCATGGCCTTTTCGCGATCGTCGAACGTCGTCATCTCACCCGCTCCGCTTTTGGCGTGTCGCGGCGGGTTATAGCAGCCCGACACGCCCTTTCCACCCCGGCCCGGCGGTGGCAGAATTCGCACTGATGCCGCTGGATGATATGCGCGCCTGGATCGGCCGGACACAGACCGTCGAGGACTTCCTCGCCCCCTGGCCGGCCAAGGCCCTGATTGCCACCCTGGACGAGCGCGATCCCGAGCCGCGCATGGGCGATGCCCTGCCGCCGCTCTGGCACTGGCTCTATTTCCTGGAGGCGGCGCCGGCTTCGAAGATCGGGCCCGACGGCCACGGCGAGCGCGGCGACTTCCTGCCGCCGATCAAGCTGCCGCGCCGCATGTGGGCCGGCAGCCGCTTCACGTTCGACGGCGAGCCGCTGCGCCTGGGCGACACGGCCCGGCGCGTCTCGACCATCAAGTCGATCGAGCCCAAGACCGGGTCGAGCGGCTCGATGGTGTTCGTGACGGTGCAGCACACCCTGTCCGGTCCGAAGGGCGTCTCCCTGCTCGAGGAGCACGACATCGTCTATCGCGAGGCTGCCAGGCCTGGCGAGACCGCGCGCGAGCCCAAGCCGGCGCCGACCGATTCCAGCACGGCCAGGACGATCGTCCCCGATCCGGTGCTGCTGTTCCGCTTCTCGGCGCTGACCTTCAACGGCCATCGCATCCACTACGACCAGCCGTACGTCACCGGCGCCGAGGGCTATCCCGGCCTGATCGTGCACGGGCCGCTGATGGGCCTGCTGCAGATCGAGCTGGCGCGTCGTTCAGCGGCCGGCCGGACGCCGCACTCCTTCGAGTTCCGCGCGCTGTCGCCGGTTTTCGCCGGCGCGCCGATGACGATCGCCACGCGACGCGAAGCCGACGGCTCGCTCGCGACATGGATAGCCAATGCCAAAGGCGGCTTGGCTCAGCAGGGGAGAGTAACGTTCCGATGACCCACCATCTTCATCACGCCGGTTGCGGCTGCCTGGCACTCCTGTCGCGCCGCCGCGCGCTCGGCTTCGGCCTCGGGGCTCTCGCCACCGCGGCGGCCGCCCCCGCCCTCGCGCTCGACAAGGGCTACGAGGCGATGCTGGTGAAGTGTATCGACCCACGCTTCACCACCAACACCTGGGCCTATATGTCGAGCCGCGGCTGGCAGAACTTGTACAGCCAGTTCAACATCGCCGGCGGGCCGATCGGCATCGTCGCCCCGGTTTTCGCCGACTGGCAGAAGACCTACTGGGACAACCTGAAAATTACCTACGACCTGCATGAAGTGAAGCGAGTGGTGGCAATCACCCATCGCGACTGCGGCGCCGCCGTCGTCGCCTACGGCGAGCGCATCAAAACCGACAAGGCCTTCGAGACCAAGACCCATGCCGGCGCGCTCAACCAGTTCCGGGACGCGGTGGTCAAGCGCTACCCCGCCCTCAAGGTCGAGCTCGGCATCATGGACCTCAACGGCGCCGTGGAGAGCGTCGCCTGAGCAAATAGTGTAAACTGCGCGTCGTGCCCGATTCGACCGTGCCCGTCGCGCCCCCATCGGCGTCCGCGCCTCCAACGGCGGCCGCGCCCAAGTCGTCGTCTGCGCTCGAGCGCCAGCTTGCGACGCAGCGTGCACAGCGGCCGGCCGACCCGCTGCTGTCGCTGATCGTCCCGGTCTTCAACGAAGAGGAGTCGATCGAGCTCTTCCTGACGGCCGTCGAGCCGTTCCTCGAGCGCGCCGGCCTGCGCTTCGAGATCGTGTTCGTAAACGACGGCTCGCGCGACGATACGCTGGGCCGGCTGCTCGATTGCACCCGCCGCGACTCCCGCCTCCGCGTGGTCAACCTGTCGCGCAACTTCGGCAAGGAGGCTGCACTCACCGCGGGCATCGACCATGCCAGGGGCGACATCCTGATCCCGATGGACATCGACCTGCAGGATCCGCCCGACCTGTTCGGCCCGTTTATCGAGCGCTGGCGCGAGGGCTACGACATCGTGTACGGCGTGCGCCAGCTGCGCGCCTGGGACACGATGAGCAAGCGGCTGTCGGCGAGCTGGTTCTACTGGGCGTTCAACCGCATGTCGCCGGTGCGCATCCCGGCCAATGTCGGCGACTTCCGCCTGGTCGACCGGCGGGCGGTCGAGGTATTGCGCCGGCTGCCGGAGCGCAACCGCTTCATGAAGGGGCTGTTCGCCTGGGTCGGCTTCAACGCGATCGGCGTGCCCTACGAGCGGCCGCAACGTGCGGCGGGCTCGAGCAAGTTCGACCTGTGGCGGCTGTGGAACTTCGCGCTCGACGGCGTGGTGAGCTTCTCCACGGTGCCGCTCCGCGCATCGTTCTACGGCGGGCTGGTGATCGCGGCGGTCGCGGTGCTCTACGCCCTGTTCATCATCGGCCGCGTGCTGATCTTCGGCATCGACACGCCCGGCTATGCCTCGCTGTTGATCGCCGTGCTGGGCATGGGTTCGATCCAGCTCGTGTCGATCGGCATCATCGGCGAGTATCTCGGCCGCCTGTTCCTCGAGGTGAAGGGCCGGCCGATCTACGTCGTCGAAGGCGTCTACGAAGAAGACAAGCCGACGGCGTGATGGACCTCAAGGAAGAGGACATCCTCGGCGGCGACATCGGCCGGCACTGGTACTACCGGTCGAAGGCCGCTGCCCTGCGCCGCATCGTCGACGGGCTCAAGCCGCAGCGGCTGCTCGATGTCGGCGCCGGCTCGGGCTTCTTCTCGCGGCATCTGCTCTCGCAGGGTGGAGCGCAGTCGGCGCTGTGCGTCGATGTCGGCTACGAACGCAGCTGGGACGAGACGGTCGGCGGCAAGCCGGTGCTCTACCGCCGCGATTGCGACGGGACCGACTGCGATCTCGTGCTGATGATGGACGTGCTGGAGCATGTCGAGAACGACGCCGGGCTGGTGAGCCACTACGCGACCAAGGTGCCGTCGGGCGCGCATTTCCTGGTGACCGTCCCGGCCTTCCGCTTCCTGTGGAGCGGCCACGATGTCTTCCTCGAGCACAAGCGGCGCTACACGCTGCCCGAGATCGAGCGGACCATGCGCAGGGCCGGCCTCGACGTGGTGCGTGGCGCCTATTACTTCGGCGCCGTCTTCCCGCTCGCCGCCGCGATCCGCCTCGCCACGCGCAACGATCCCACGCCGCGCAGCACCCTCAGGAAGCACGGCGCCCTGACCAACGGCCTGCTCGCCACCGCCTGCGCGCTGGAACTGCCCCTGTTCCCGATCAACCGTCTCGCGGGACTGTCGGCTTTCGTGCTCGCGAAGAAGCCTTAGTCTTGCCGGACCGCGGGCGTCTCGCCCGCTCATGATCCATGAGCGGGCGAGACGCCCGCGGTCCGGCAAGATCAAGCTGCCACTACGTCCTTTGCGCCGATGCGCTTGCGCCTGGCGTTGATCTCGCGCAGGACGACCAGCATCTCCTCGGCGACGACGTCTCCGGGGATCGCGTCGCCCTCGGCCTTCAGCTCCTCCATGTCGACCCATACCGCATAGAGCGGCGCGGTGCGCGAGGTGATGATGCCGGCGTGCAGCAGCGTCTTGATCAGGACGCGGAAGATGTTGGTGCTCTCCTTGAGCTGGGCGCGGCGCTCCTCGTCGCCGAACGTCTCCTTCAGCGCGTCGCGCACCCATTCCCAGTGCAGGCCATACTTGGCGTAGATGACCTGCTTCTGCTCGCTGTTGATCAGGTTGAACAGCAGCATCTGGAAGAGCTGTGCCGCCCAGTCCTCGACCTTCTTGTGCTCCTCGTCGCTCAGATGCTTGATCGTCTTGGCGGCCCACAGCCGGCCGAAGCGGTGGTGGAACGCCTCGTCGCTCATGACGAGCTGCACCAACCGTCGCAGCACGGGATCGTTGGTCTTGGCGTTGAAGGTCGCGAAGGCGCCCATGGCGAGCCCCTCGATCAGCATCTGCATGCCGACGATCTTTTTGTACACCTCGGGGGTGCCGACGAGATCCTTCAGCACCGCCTCGATCGTCTTGCCGACCGCGAGCGGCGCACCCCAGCGCTTGGCGATGTAGCGGGTGAAGCCCGCGACGTGGCGGGCCTCCTCGCGCGCCTGGTTGGCGGCGTATTCCTGCGCCCCCGGATCGAGCAGCACGTGGCACAGGCTGGCCGAGAGCGACAGCGCGCCCTGCTCGCCATGCAGCAGATTGGAAATCGACCAGTGCGTCACGTCGTTGCCGAGCTGGATCTGCTGGCGGGCGTCGAGCCGGCTGGTGATCGCCTCACAGCGCAGCTCGATGATGGCCTCGGCCGGCATGATCGGGGTGCCGGCGAGGTCGAACGGCTGGTCGAAATCGATGTAGTTCCTGTCCAGGGGGTCCCAGAAATGGTCGTGGGTGGACGAGATGATGGCGTCGAAGACGTCACTGCGGCGGCCATAGCGCGGCACCTCGAGCATTGCCGGAAAATTCTCCGGCGAAACGGCGTCATAGGCCTTGTCGTAGGTGATCTGCTGGGCCATTTGGAGCCTCCAATCCCACCAACAAATAATGACGACCACGTCACCTTTTTCAATGGATTTTTCCCCAGTCCCGTTCCATGGGGTTTCCGCCATATTTCGGCCCGATACCCTGTCTCGAGGGGGTGGATGGTTCCGGCCGTCCGCACAGGAGTAGCAAATGTCCCGCCGCCGACGCATCTACGAGGGCAAGGCCAAGACCTTGTTCGAGGGGCCAGAGCCCGGGACGATCGTCCAGTACTTCAAGGACGACGCGACCGCGTTCAACAACCAAAAGAAGGGCACGATCACCGGCAAGGGGGTGATCAACAACCGCATCTCCGAGTTCCTGATGACCAAGCTCGGCGAGATCGGCGTGCCGACCCATTTCATCCGCCGGCTGAACATGCGCGAGCAGCTGATCCGGCAGGTCGAGATCATCCCGCTCGAGGTGGTGGTGCGGAATGTCGCAGCCGGCTCCTTCGCGCAGCGCTTCGGCGTCGACGAGGGCACCCAGCTGCCACGTTCGATCATGGAATTCTTCTACAAGAACGACCAGCTGGGCGACCCGATGGTCACCGAGGAGCACATCACTGCCTTCGGCTGGGCGACGCCGCAGGACCTCGACGACATTGTTGCGCTGACCCTGCGCGTCAACGACTTCCTGTTCGGCCTGTTCCTGGGCTGCGGGATCAAGCTGGTCGACTTCAAGGTCGAGTTCGGGCGCCTATATGAGGACGACATGGTCCGCATCGTGCTCGCCGACGAGATAAGCCCCGATTCCTGCCGGCTGTGGGATCTGCGCACCAACGAGAAACTGGACAAGGACCGCTTCCGTCGCGACCTCGGGAAGGTCGAGGAGGCCTACCAGGAGGTGGCGCGCCGGCTCGGCATCCTGATCGACCAGGGCCCTGGCGACGTCCGCGGCCCGACTACGCTCCAGTAAGAGGCGAGATGAAAGCCCCCATGAAAGCCAGAGTCCACGTGACCCTCAAGAACGGCGTGCTCGACCCCCAGGGCAAGGCCATCGGACATTCCCTCAATCGCCTCGGCTTCCCCGAGGTCGGCGACGTCCGCCAAGGCAAGTACATCGAGCTGGAGCTCGCCGAAACCGACAAGGCGAAGGCCAAGGCCCGCCTCGAGGACATGTGCAAGAAGCTCCTCGCCAACACGGTGATCGAGAACTACTCGATCGAATTGGTGGGTTGATGAGCAAGGGAAACCTCATCCTGAGGAGCGAGCGCAGCGAGCGTCTCGAAGGATGGGCAACGGACGAGGTGCTCGATCCCACCCTTCGAGACGCACGCGTGCGGCGTGCTCCTCAGGGTGAGGTGTGCGGGTTTGAGGACATTCACAAATGAAGGCAGCTGTTTTGGTCTTCCCCGGCTCGAACCGCGAGGGCGACGTGGCGCAGGCGATCGAGCTCGTCACCGGCCGGCGGCCGCAGATGGTGTGGCACGGCGACGGCGACTTCGAGAAGACCGACCTGATCGTGCTGCCCGGCGGCTTCTCCTACGGCGACTACCTGCGCTGCGGCGCCATGGCGGCGCAGTCGCCGGTGATGGCCGAGGTCAAGAAGCGTGCGGTGCAGGGCGTGCCGGTGCTGGCCATCTGCAACGGCTTCCAGATCGCTGCCGAAGCGGGCCTCGTGCCGGGCGTGCTGATGCGCAACGAGAATCTCAAGTTCGTGTGCGGCGACGTCCACCTGAAGGTCGAGACCAGCCAGAGTCTGTTCACCAACCGCTACCAGGCGGGCCAGGTGATCAAGGTTCCGGTTGCCCATGCCGAGGGCAATTACTTCGCCGACGCCGACACGCTGAAGCGCCTCGAGGATCGCGGCCAGGTGGCCTTCCGCTATTGCGCGCCCGACGGCACGGTCGATGGCAGCGGCAATCCCAACGGTTCGATCCAGAACATCGCTGGCGTGTTCAACGAGACCAAGACGGTGATGGGCCTGATGCCGCATCCGGAGAACGCCGTGGAGCCGCTGTTCGGCGGCTGTGACGGCAAGGCATTGTTCGAAGGCCTGGTCGAGGCCCTTACGTGAGTACGTCGTCGTGACCATCGCTGCCGAGAAGGACCCGCCGGTCAAACTCCCGAACGAGCCGCAGATCACGCCGCAGATCGTCGCCGAGCATGGCCTGGCGCCGGACGAATACGAGCGGTTGCTCAAGATCATGGGTCGCGAGCCGACCATGGTGGAACTCGGCATCTTCTCCGCCATGTGGAGCGAGCACTGCTCCTACAAATCGTCGAAGGTCTGGCTGAAGAAGTTGCCGACCAAGGCGGCGTGGGTGATCCAGGGGCCGGGCGAGAACGCCGGCGTGATCGACATCGGCGACGGGCAGGCCGCCATCTTCAAGATGGAGAGCCACAACCACCCCTCCTACATCGAGCCCTACCAGGGTGCGGCAACCGGCGTCGGCGGCATCCTTCGTGACGTCTTCACCATGGGCGCGCGGCCGATCGCCAACATCAACGCGCTGCGCTTCGGAGATCCGTCCCATCCCAAGACGCGCCACCTGGTGTCGGGCGTGGTCGCGGGCATCGGCGGCTACGGCAATTGCATGGGCATCCCGACGGTCGGCGGCGAGACCAACTTTCACGCCGCCTACAACGGCAACATCCTGGTCAATGCGATGACCGTAGGCGTCGCAGCCAAGGACCGGATCTTCTATGCGGCAGCCGCGGGCGTCGGCAATCCGCTGGTCTATGTCGGCTCCAAGACGGGCCGCGACGGCATCCATGGCGCCACCATGGCCTCGACCGAGTTCAACGAGGACAGCGAGGAGAAGCGCCCGACCGTTCAAGTCGGCGATCCGTTCGTCGAGAAGCTGCTGCTGGAGGCCTGCCTCGAACTGATGGCGACCGACGCCATCGTCGCCATCCAGGACATGGGCGCGGCCGGCCTCACCTCCTCTTCGTTCGAGATGGCGGCCAAGGGCGGCCTCGGCGTCGTGGTCGAGCTCGACAAGGTGCCGATGCGCGAGACGGGCATGAATCCGTACGAGCTGATGCTCTCGGAGAGCCAGGAGCGCATGCTGATCGTGCTCAAGCCCGGCCGCGAGGAGCTGGCGCGCGCGATCTTCGAGAAGTGGGAGCTCGACTTCGCGGTGATCGGCCATCTCACCGACACCGAGCGCATGGTGCTGAGCTGGCATGGCGACGTCGTCGCCAACATCCCGATCCCGCCGCTGGTCACCGAAGCGCCGATGTACGAGCGGCCCTGGACGCTGACCGAGCTGCCGCCGGTGCTCGACTCTGCAACCGTTCCGTCGCCGAAGGACTGGAACGCGTCCCTGATCAAGCTGATGAGCTGTCCCGATCTCGCGAGCAAGGCGTGGATCTGGCACCAGTACGATCACCTGATCATGGGCAACACCTCGATCCGGCCGCAGGACGGCGACGCGGCCCTGGTCCGTGTGCCCAAGGCGCCGACCGGGACCAGCCACAAGGGTCTCGCGATCACGTCGGACTGCACGCCGCGCTACGTGCAGGCCCATCCGGAGACCGGCGGCCGGCAGGCCGTCGCCGAGGCGTGGCGCAACATCACCGCGACAGGCGCGCTGCCGCTCGCGGTCACCGACAACATGAACTTCGGCAATCCGCAGAAGCCCGAGATCATGGGCCAATTCGCCGGCGCCATCATGGGCATGGCCGAGGCCTGCACGGCGCTCGAGTTCCCGGTCGTGTCGGGCAACGTCTCGCTCTACAACGAGACCGAGGGCCGCCCGATCCTGCCCACGCCGACCATCGGCGCGGTCGGCGTGATCGAGGACATCACCCATGCCGTCGACTCGCGGCTGACACAGGCGGGCCTGGCGATCATCCTGATCGGCGAGACGAAAGGCTGGCTCGGCCAGTCGCTGTACCTGCGCGAGCTGCAGGGCCGTGAGGAAGGCGCACCGCCACCGGTCGATCTCGCGGTCGAGCGGCGCAACGGCAACTTCGTGCGGCGCCAGATCTGGACCGGCCGGGTCCAGGCCTGCCACGACCTCTCCGACGGCGGCCTGCTGGTCGCCCTGACCGAGATGTGCCTGGCCGGCGGCACGGGTGTCACGGTCCGGCAGCCGGCCGGAACGGGCATTCCGTCGCACGCGTTTTTCTATGGCGAGGATCAGGCCCGCTATCTCATCGCCTCGGGTTCGGGCGACGATATCCTCGAGGCGGCGCGGAAGGCGGGCGTGCCGGCAGTGCTGCTGGGCTACTCGGGCGGCGCGCAACTCATCGTCGAGGGCTTGGTCTCGCTACCTCTGGCCGAGATCAGGCAGGCGCACGAGGGTTGGCTGCCGGCCTATATGGATGCCGTGGAATAAGGGGTTTTGACGCCATGCCAATGGCTGCCGAAGACATCGTTGCCCTGATCAAGCAGGGCATTCCGGACGCCACCGTCGAGATGCAGGACCTGGCCGGCGACGGCGATCACTGGGCGGCGACGGTCGTTTCGCCGACCTTCGCGGGCAAGTCCAAGATCCAGCAGCACCAAATGGTTTACCGGGCGCTGGGCGACCGCATGGGGGGTATCCTGCATGCGTTGAAGCTCACCACCATGGCGCCGAAGGCCTGAGCGCCCTATATTCCTGAGCAAATTCCTGGGAGTTCCTGATGAGCGACGTGTTCGATCGCATCCGTGACGAGATTGGCAAGAACGACGTGCTGCTGTTCATGAAGGGCACGCCGGTGTTCCCGCAATGCGGCTTCTCGGCCGCCGTCGTCGACGTGCTGAGCCAGCTGGGCGTGAAATTCCACGGCATCAACATCCTGGTCGACCCTGACCTGCGCCAGGGCATCAAGGAGTTCAGCCAGTGGCCGACCATCCCCCAGCTCTACGTGAAGGGTGAGTTCGTCGGCGGTTGCGACATCGTCCGCGAGATGTTCGAGACGGGCGAGCTCGAGCAGCTCATGAAGGAAAAGGGCGTCCAACTGGCGACGGCCGCCTAAGCCTTCATCGGAGCACGCTACTGGAGTAGCGCGCTCCTATGAGAACGAATACGAGGCCATCGACAGATTGCCGGAGGTAAAGCTGCGGTGAAGCGGCTTGCCTTTGGCGCCCTTGCCGGCGGCGCCGAAGGCGACGTGTAGCGGCAGGAAGTGCTCGTCGGTCGGATGGGCGTCGCGCGCGTGCGGCGCCTCGGTGCGGTAGTTCGCGAGCGCCTGCTCGTCGCCCTTGGCGACCGTGTCCGCCACCCAGTCGTCGAACTCCTTGGCCCACGGCTCGGGCTTGGCGCCGTGCTGGCCGCGTAGCAGGCGGCGCAGATTGTGGGTCGCGCTGCCGCTGCCCAGCACCAGGATCCCCTCCTCCCGCAAAGGCGCCAGCTTGCGGCCGAGCGCGATATGGTGCGCCGGCGTCATGTAGGGCTGCACCGCGAGCTGGAAGATCGGGATGTCGGCTTCGGGCCAGCCCAGCATCGCCGGCACCCAGGCGCCGTGGTCGAGGCCGTAGCTCGGATCGCACACCGCTCCGGTCATCTTCGCCACCCGCTCCGCGAGGTCGGGCGCGCCCGGAGCCTCGTAGTGCAGGCGGTAGAGATCGTCGGGGAAGCCGTAGAAGTCGTGGATCGTCTCCGGTCGCTCGGCGGTCGAGACGGCCGGCCGTTCCGTATTCCAGTGCGCGGACACTGCGACGATCGCCTTGGGACGGGGCAGAAGGGCGCCCAGCGTCGACAGGAAATCCCGCGCGGGCAGGTTTTCCAGGATCAGGGTCGGCGACCCATGCGACACGAAGACTGACGGCATCGACATTGGCTCAATCCTCACACAACATCTGAATTCGGCAAAACAAGAAGAGGGTATTCATGCGTGGTTCGTGTAAACGGGCGACAACCGTTTTGGTTGTATGGGCCCTGGCTATATGGGGATCGGTCGGCATGCCGGCGATGGCCCAGACCACCCTGCGCATGGTGAGCCACGCCGACATCAAGATCCTCGACCCGATCTGGACCACCGCCCTGATCACCCGAAACTTCGGGTACATGATCTACGACACGCTGTTCTCGACCGATGCCAACCTGCAAGTCCAGCCGCAGATGGCGGAGAAGTACACCGTCTCGCCCGACAAGATGACGTGGACCATCACGCTGCGCGACGGGCTGCTGTGGAGCGACGGCACGCCGGTGACCTCGGACGACTGCATCGCCTCGATCAAGCGCTGGGGCGCGCGCGATTCGTTCGGCCAGGCGCTGATGAAGGCGACCGGCGACCTGAAGAAGATCGACGACAAGAGCTTCGCCATCGTGCTCAAGGAGCCGTTCGGGCTGGTGCTCGAGGCGCTGGGCAAGATCTCCTCGAACGTGCCGTTCATGATGCCCAAGCGCGTCGCCGAGACCGACCCGTTCAAGCAGATCACCGATTACACCGGCTCGGGCCCCTTCATCTTCAAGAAGGACGAATGGAAGCCCGGCGACAAGGTGGTGTTCGTGAAGAACCCCAAGTACAAGCCGCGCAACGAGCCGCCGTCGATGCTCGCGGGCGGCAAGATGGCCAAGGTCGACCGCGTCGAATGGCTCGCCATCCCCGATCCCAACACCGCCGCCAACGCGCTGCTCGCCGGCGAGATCGACCTGATCGAATCGCCGCCGCCGGACCTGTTCCCGATCTTCAAGGACGACAAGAACGTCGCGCTCTACGGCTGGAACGAGTCGGGCAGCCAGATCATCATGCGCTTCAACTGGCTGCATAAGCCCTTCAACAACGTGAAGATCCGGCAGGCGGCGATGTACGCGCTGGCGCAGGAGCCGATGCTGCAGGCGCAGGTCGGCGATCCGGCGATCTACAAGGTGTGCAACGCGCCATTCATCTGCGGCACCCGCTACGGCAAGGAATACGGCAACCTGCTGATCAAGCCCGACCCCGCCAAGGCGAAGGCGCTGCTGAAGGAAGGCGGCTATGACGGCAGGCCGGTCGTGATGATGCATCAGACCGACCTGCAGTCGTCAAACAACGTGCAGCCGGTCGCCAAGCAGCAGCTCGAGGCGGCGGGCTTCAAGGTCGACATGATCGACATGGACTGGCAGAGCGTGGTGTCGCGCCGCTCGCGCAAGGAGCCGCCGAACGAGGGCGGCTGGGACATCTTCTTCACCACGAACATCGCCCTCGATTCGAACAATCCCGGCTTCAACAGCTTCGCTTCGGGCGCCTGCGACAAGGCGTGGTTCGGCTGGCCGTGCGATGCCGAGATGGAGAAGCTGCGCGACGCCTTCCTGCACGAGCAGGATCCGGAGAAGCAGAAGGCGCTGGGTCTCGCGATCTCCGACCGCGTGATCGATCAGGGTTTCTTCGCCCCGATCGGCCTGTACAAGGCGTTCGGCGCATACCGCAAGGACCGGCTCGAAGGCTGGCTCCAGTCGCCGGTCCCGGTGGTGTGGAACATCAGCAAGAAGACGAAGGACTGAGGAAAAGGCCCCTCGCATCAGCGAGGGGCCTTCTTCTTTGGCGATCACGCCGCCTGGGCGAGCGGTACGGCCTTCCAGCGCAGCGCCGCCTCGGCGACGCGCTTGCCGAGCGCCTGTGCGGTGCGCAGTTCGCTGGCGCCGATGCCTTCGTTGCCCTGGTCGGCATTGGCCTGCGCCATCACGCCAAGCGAGGCGCCGGTCCGATTGAGGTCCTCGGGAGAGCCCTTGGAGTGGTTGTAGCCCGGCGCCAGGCCGAGGCCGACCCACACCATGCCCTGCTGCTGGGCAAGCGTGAGCAGCTGGTAGAGCGTGTTCTGCTTGTCGCCGCCCCATGAGGCGGAGACGGTGAAGCCGGCGGCGAGCTTGTCCTGCCAGACACGCGCCATCCACTTTTTCGACGTCCAGTCCTTGAACTTGGCGAAGTCGGCCGACACGCCGCCCATGTAGGTCGGGCTGCCGAAGACGATTGCATCGGCGGCGTCGAGCTCAGCTTCCCGAGCCTCCGCCTCGCCGGTCGGGATCAGCTTCGCCTCGGCGCCCGGGACGCTCTGGATACCCGCGGCAACCGCCTCCGCGACGGCTTGGGTGTGGCCGTAGCCCGAGTGATAGACGATCGCTATATTAGCCATAATAAGTCTCCAATCATAAGCAGATTACGCAAAGTGACTGGAAACATCTGGGAGGCCGACTATATAAGTTCCAGTAGGTACCAAATCGTAACCATCGAGATTCTTCCAATGGCCACCCCAACCCCTGAAAAGACGACGGCGGCCCACCCCGCCAAGGCTCCGCATGAGGGCGGCGCCGCCTGCCCCATGGATTACATCCTGCGCATGCTGATGGGTCCGTGGACCACCTACATCGTCTACAACCTGCGCACCTACGGCCCGCAGCGCTTCGGCGAGTTGAAGCGCCGCGTTGCCGGCATCTCGGCCAAAATGCTGACCGAGCGGCTGCGCACCCTGGAAGGTGCCGGCCTGATCAAGCGCGACTACGAGGCGACCATCCCGCCCAAGGTCACCTATTCCCTCACGCCGCGCGGCCACGAGCTCGACGAGGTGCTGGAGAAGCTGGGCGAGGTGGCGATCCGCTGGCAGGCCGAGGACCGTGCGGGCAACAAGAAGGCGGAACTCAAGGCCGCCTAGCCTAGTCGTAACGAACGACGAGTTCGATATCGCCCAGCCTCAGCGTGGATCCCGGGGCCAAAGTCTCCGGCAGGCCGCCGGCAGCGATCGGCCTGCCATCGATAGCGGTACCGTTGGTCGATCCGACATCCTCGATGCGCAGCTTATTGTCGTTTCCCACGCTCAGTCGCGCGTGACGTCTGGAGATCGACGCGTGCAGCAGGACAACATCGCATTGAGCAGAATCCCTTCCGATCAGGACCGTCCGATTGCGTTTCGCGAGCGCATCGAAATCGAGATCGAAGCCGAACGAGTGTCCACTGAGATCGGCGCCGCGAAAACGGAACGTTCCGCGCACGGGTGCTGACCGCCTCGGCAAGGTGACAGCGCTTTCGTGGGCGCGAATCCTGTAGATGTGGAGGGGACGGCTGACGTGCTCGGCTTGGTGCTCGCCACCATCAACGTACGCATAGTCATCCTGCAGCTGCAACTCGGTCACGTCGCGTACCGCCCGGGAGACCGCGATGCCACCTGGTTCAGCCAACACCTGAATCCGCTCGGCCAAGTTTACACCGTCGCCGAAGATATCGTGACCGGCTTCGTCGATGATGATCTCGCCGACATGGACGCCGATGCGGAACAGCAGCCTCCGCTCCTCGGCAACGCCTTCATTGAAGCGCGCCATGCGCTCTTGGATCGCGATGGCTGCCTGGACAGCGGCAATCGCCGACTCGAATTGGGCGAGGATGGAATCGCCCGTACTGTGAACCATCACGCCGCCGGCGCTTTCGATGGTAGGCTGCCAGATGCGCGAACGGGCGGTCCGAAGGTACTCGAACGTCAGGTCTTCTCCCCGCTCGACGAGCCGGACGAAACCCGCAACGTCAGCATGCAGGATCGCAGACAGCCGCCGTTCGGATCGCGTCATGGTGATCCAGCCCGGGAAAGAGACTGCAAGGGTGACCAGTTTATCCGCATCGACCGCTATTCGTGACGCTGCCGCAGGAAGGCAGCGCGTTCTGCTGGCAGCTCTATGTGCATCGACAGTGCCTGCCACAATCCGTCGATGGACGAGGCCTCACGCGCCGTCCGCCGTACCAGCACCCGGGCGATCGGTCCGACATACTGCATCAGAGCGCGCTGCACCCGTTCGAGTTCCGGCTCATGGAAGGAACCGATGCTGCCCCGCGATGGCTCATCGTCCATCGCAGGAGGGCGCGTGCGCAGGAGCGGCGCGATTTCGCGGCGGAAGCTCTCGCGCTCGGTGCCTTCGGGCACGGCCGCAACAAGCTCTGCGCACAATGCGTCCAGTCCAATGGCGCGACTGGCGGCGGAGCGCACCATGACTCGAGCGATCGGCCCGAGGTAAGCGATAAGCTTCTGTTCCAGCGTCTGCAGCATATTGGCATCGATGGGCCACCGATCTTGCACCCGTCCGGTCCTCGACGATGGGACCGGTGAGACGTCCGACGGCGTGGCCGGCAGCGGCGCAGCAGGAGGCGGCGTGGTGGACTGTCCGACAGGGACCGCCGGCGCCATGGCAACGGTCGCGGTCGTCCCGGCAGGTGGGCGTATCCTGTCCTGTACCTCCGTGGCCAATGTGCCCAGTATCTGCCGCAGCGCCTCGGCCATCTCGTGCCCCGAGGAGAAGCGGTCCTCGGGATGTTTGCCCATCGCGCGCTCGAGCACGAACTGCAGCCGCGGCGCCGCGCCCCGCACCGCAGCAGGCAGAAGCGGCAGCCTGTCGTACATGATGTGGTGCGTGACCTCGGCCGAACTGCGTCCGCCAAACGCCCGCTCGGCCGCCACCATCTCGAACAGCGTGGCCCCGGCGGCGAACAGATCGGCGCGATGGTCCACCGCGCCGCCGCTGCACTGCTCCGGCGCCATGTAGCTGGGAGTGCCCATCGAGGAGGAGATGCTCGTGGTGTCGGCGTTGGCGAATCGAGAGATGCCAAAGTCGGTGACTTTGGCGTGCATCCTCGGCGTGAGCAGGATGTTGGCCGGCTTGATGTCCTGGTGGATGACGCCCTGCTCATGTGCGCTCGCCAGCGCGTCCAGCACCTGCAGCATGACGTGGATCGCTTCGGGCACGGCCATCGGCCTCTCTTCGATCATCTGGCGCACGCTCATGCCATGAACGAACTCCATGGCCAGGAAGGGTTGCCCTTCGTGCATCGCGTAGTCGTAGATCGAGACGATGTTCGGATGGGCGCAGCGAGCGGCGGCCTCGGCTTCGCGACGGAAGCGCCGTATGTACTCACTACGGTCGATACTGCTCATCAGGCGTGTCGAGATCAGCTTGATGGCTACCGTGCGGCGGATATCAGGGTCGTGGGCTTTGTAGATCTGGCCCATGCCGCCCGCGCCGACCAGGCTTTCGACGACGTATCGTCCGATTTGGACGGGGATCGGTTCCATGATCGGGACCCGCGTAGGACCTCGCTAACTCTCGAGCATGCGCATGGCGTTCTGCAAGCTGCGATGCATCAGGTTGAACGACCGCCCAAGCGAGGCGATCTCGTCCTTGCCCTTGACCGCGTACTCCGGCACGTCCGGCTTGCCGGCGCTGACATCGCGGGCGAGCGTAGTGATCCGCTGCATCGGCTTCAGGATGATGAAGTGCATCATTACGTTCAGCGCCACCAGCATGATCACGAATACCGCACTGAGCGCGGCGACGAAGGCGAGCAGCGCATGGTTGGCGCGCGTGAGAGCGAGTGTCATCGGCACCGAGACGATCTGCGCGCCGATGACGTCGCCCTGCGTCCAGCCGAAGCCGTTGCCGTTGCCGTAGAGGTCGACCATCGTCGGCGGCGCCGCAGCCGGCGTCGAATGGCAGCTGAGGCAGCCCCGGTCGGTCAACCGGAACGGCCGCGCGAAGGTCAGGAACTGCCCGGCGGGCGTGTCACGGGTGGTGACGAACTCCTTGAGCGCGCCGTCGCGCTTGAAGGCAGTGATGATGTCGGCCTCCCAGTTGGTGGCCCGGTCGGCGGGATTGGTCGGGTTGAGGGCCGCTTCCTTGTAGGAATAGTCCGGATAGTCCTTCTGCAAGGCACGCAGCACCGTATGGGCCGACCACGACGGCACTGAATGGGGCAGGAAGCGCACGGACATCTGCTCGGTGAGGAGGGGGCCGATCTCCTTCTGGGTATAGCTGCGGACTGCCGTGCCGGCGCGCATGATCAGCGTCGCCTCGTTCAGCACTTCGCGTTTGGCCTCGTCGGTTGTGATCTCGCGCGCCAGGAATGTCGCCACGCCGAGCCCGATCGCGAAGGCCGCGATCATCACCATATTGAATTTGGCCCGCAGTCCCATCGCTGCCCCCTGTGGCTCTAGGGAATTACCGCATGCTGTTGACGAGCCTCGTCGCCTGTTCCGCCGACAGGCGACCGGTGAGCTCGGCCTTGATCTCGAACTGGTAGCGGCGGATGGCGGCGCGCGTTTCGGGGCCGAAAGTGCCGTCGATCCGGCCGGAGTAGTAACCGATGTTGGCGAGAGCGGTCTGGACCTGGCGCCGGTCGCCGTCGGACATCTGATCCTCGTCGACCATGATGTGCTGCTGCGGCGGCGTTTTGAAGGACGGCTGCGGCGGCGCCGCAGGCGGTGGGGGCACGACCGACGCGACCGGGGGCGGCGTGGGACGCTTTTCGGCGGAGAGAGCCGCATCTGCGGTGGCGGCAATAATCTGCGCCGTCACGGAGTCCTTGGAAAGCCGGCGGCGCAGGCCGTCGACGACACTGTTGACCCCGGCGTCGTTGGCGGACAGCTCATCGCGCAGCCCCAGAGCCAGCGCGGTCACCCCCTCGCCGCTGGGTTCGTTGCCGGCGGCAATCACGGCGAAGCTCGACGCTGGCACATGCTCGGCGAGTTGCCCCATGCGCCCGGTGGGCGCATCCGGGGCCTGGAACACGTCGAGCAATACCAGGCCCGCACTGTCCGGCGTGCGCCGCAGGCTCTCGAGCACGCTCTTGATGAGGATCCCCTGGCTAAGGAGGTCGTTGTCGCGGGTCAGCACGGCGGACACCGGCAACAAGAAGGAGCGATTGTTGAACTCAGCCGCGTAGCCGCAATAGTACACGGCCGCGAGCGCCGGGGGCGCTGCCGCGACACGACGTGCCAGCAGGCCGATCGCCGTATCGAATTCGCCGCGCCCCAGGTTGTTGCGTTCCATGACCTCGAAGCCCTTGGCGCGCAGGCTGTCGCGCGTCATCGCAGCAGCGGGCGCGCAGCGCGACACTGGGGGAAAGTTTGCATACTGATTGTTGGCGATGACGAGGGCGATGCGTGACGGCTCGGCGCGGGCCGCATCCACACCGCAACAGGCGAAGCCGAAGGCCAGAAGGACGATCGTCAGGCGAGCGCGCCTCATAGGGCAACCTGCCAGTGGCCGTCACCGACCGAAGTCTGCGGATGTACGACGATGGTAGGGGCCGGGCGTCGGGGAGGTTGTGTCATTGTTGTGTCATGCTGCCATGGCGATTCCGCCCCTGCGCTGGTTGCAAGCAGGCGAGTGGTGCAACAGTCCAAGACTGAGATGGTCGAACCGTATCCCCGCCTATGCCGCCCGTCGCCCGGCCGAACGAGGCAATCCAGACAGGGTGCCTCTTTAGGCTGACCGAGACCGCAGCCTGCTTGGACCGCCGCGCCCATTTTTACCCGGGTAAAAACAGGCAGAGGTGATGGCGGGACGATGGGGGTCGGCTAAAGGCCTTGCGAGGTCGGCATCCGAGCGGTCCCACGTGCCGAAACGCCGACGCGATACTCGCGCGGCTCCGTCACCCCGGCACGTTGAAATGGCCCTTCACGAACGTCAGATCGACGAAGGTCTTCGGGTCGGCGTCATGGGCGACCTGGCCTTGGGCCTTCCAGAGCTCGACCTGCTTGTAGATGTCGCCGACGTCGAGCCGGCCCAGCGGATCGATATAGGGCAGGCCTTCCGCCACCAGCTGCGGTGACTGCTTCACTGCCGTCGCCAGGATCTTCAGCAGCTCGTCGTAGCCCGGTCCCGGCACGATCTTGCCATTGTCACGCTTGCCGAAGGCATCGTTGTAGGCTGTGGCGCCACGCTGGTAGCCGGCGATGAACTTCTCCACCACCGGCCGCCGCTCCGCGATCGTCTTGGGCGACGTAAACACGCCGCCAAGTTGCCACGGCGTCTCGTCGCCGACCCAGGCGATGAGGTGGCCGCCCGTGTCAGCCTCGACCTGCCGCCAGGTCGTCACCGGGAAGAGCGCACCGTCGACATTGCCGCCCTTGAACGCTGCGGCCATGTTGGGCAGCGAGTTGAGCGGCACCATGGTGATGGTCTTGGGATCGACACCGTGCTTGCGCGCGACGATCTCGATCGAATAGTGCATCGAGGAGCCGGCGGTGGTCATGCCGATGCGCTTGCCGGCGAAATCCCTGATCGAGCGGATGCCCGCGTCCCAAGCCGCCTTGGTAACGGCGATCGCAACCAGCGGATAGCCGGGCTTCTCGGCGCTCTGCGCTGCGATCACCTTCAGCCCGCCCTTGGCAGCGAGGTTGTAGAAGCCCGCGGTGAAGGCGGTCATGCCGAAGTCGGCGTCGCCCGAGACGACGGCGAGTGGCGGCTGGGCGGCGGCTGTGAAGTCCTTGATCGTGAGGTCGAGGCCCGCGTCCTTGAACCAGCCTTTCTCCTGCGCGATGAACACGGGGCCCGACGAGGAGAGCCGCAGCAGCGCCACCGACGCCTTGGGCAAATCCTCCGCCCGCGCCGCGCGCACCAATGGCGCAGTCGCGAGTGCTGCCAGCGCCGTTCGACGCGTCAAACCTTTACCGAACACCCACGCCTCCCTTTTCAGGGGCGCGACTCTACTGTCATCCCGAGGCGAAGCCGAGAGGCCTTCGCTGCGTCATTTCTTGCTCATCCCCCAGAATACCGTGACCGGCGCCGGTTTGGCGGGCACATCGACGTTGCTGCGAACCGCCCACACGCCCACCCATTCGCCGAGCGGGATGTGGGTCACGACTTCCATGGCGTGCTTCTGCACCGCCTCGGCGGTGGCCTTCTTTTCTGCCTGTGTCGACGCCGCCACGAACGCATCGCGCAACTTCTCGAGCTCGGGATCGCACGGCCAGCCGGCCCGGGCCTTCTCGCAGGTCGCGGCGAGGTTCGGGGTCATCAGCGGATCGAGGATGTCGACCTGCACCCAGCTCGTGCCGAAGGCGCTCCAGCCGCCCTCCGACACCGGGCCCTTCTTGGTGGTCAGGCGCGTCACCATGCTCTGCCAGTCCATCGGCTGGACCTCGACCTTGAAGCCCGCCCTCTCGAGCTGCGCCTTGGCCACCGGCGCGAGCTGCTTGATGACGCCGAGGTCGGTCGGCTGCGGGATCACCACCGTCGCGCCATCATACTTGGCCTCGGCCAGCTGTTCCTTGGCCTTGGCGATATTGCCCTCGAGCAGGCCGTCCATGCCGACGGTCGATTCGAGCGCCGTGCCGCAGGTGAACATTGCCTTGCAGACTCGATAGAAGCGCTTGTCGCCGATGTTGGCCTCGAGGAATTCGGGCTGGCTCAGCGCATAGGCGGCGGCGCGGCGCACCCGCACGTCGTTGAACGGCGGCTGCAGCCAGTTCATGCGGAACACGTACTGGTTGGAGGTGCGGCTGGTGATGACCTTGACGCCCTTGGTCTTCTCCAGCACCGGCAGATGGTCGTAATTGACGCTCTCGATCATGTCGATCTCGCCGTTCACCAGGGCGTTCATCTGGGTCTCGGCGTCGGGGATCCACACCCATTCGACGCGATCGAGGCTCACGACCTTGCCGCCGGCCAGCCCCGACATCGGCTCGGGCCGAGGCTTGTATTTGGTGTTCTTGACAAAAACCAGCTTCTCGCCGGGCTTCCATTCATCCTTCTTGAAGATGAACGGGCCCGAGCCGATCACGTTGTCGCTCTGGGTGAAGGCATCCTGGGCGTCGGCCGCCTTCTTCGGGAAGATGAACGGCACCACCACCGACGGCTTGCCGAGCGCCTCGAGCAGCGGTCCGAACTTCTGCTTCAGCACGATCTGGAAGGTCCTGGCATCGACCACCTTCCACTCCGCCGTCGACCCGGCGAGCTTCTGGCCCATCGAATCGCGCTGCGCCCACCGCTTCAGCGAGGCGATCACGTCATCCGAGGTGACCGGCGCGCCATCGTGGAATGCCAGGCCGTCGCGCAGCGTGAAGGTCCAGGTGAGGCCGTCGGGACTGGTCTCCCACTTGTCGACCATCTGCGGCTTGACCTGCAGGTTCTCGTCGAGCGCGAACAGCGTGTCGTAGAGCATGTAGCCCAGGTTCCGCGTGATGTAGGCCCCGCTCCAAACCGGATCGAGCGCCTTCACGTCGGAATGCATCACGACCTTGAACACCGTCTCAGCCGACGCCAATGGCGCCGTGAACAGGGCCGCCAGCGCGGCCATGGCAAGCAGCAAACGACGCATCGGACCCTCCTCTAGAGTTTGTAGACGCGAGACGCGGTGCCGCTGAACAGCGCCGTCTTCTCGTCGGCCGAGGCCTTGGCGGCGAGCCGCTTGAAGGCGTTCCACAGCACGCCGTAGCCCGACGTGATCTTGTCGACCGGGAAGTTGCTTTCGAACATGCAGCGGTCGGCGCCGAACAGCTCGATGCAGGTCTCGACCCACGGCCTGAAGGCCTCGGCCAGCTCCTGCGAGCCGGGCGGCTTGGGCCGTTGGTAGAAGTCGAACCAGCCCATCGCCATGCCGAGCCCCCCGACCTTCACGGTGATGTTCTGGCGCCGGGCGAGCTCGGCCATCGTCTTCTTCCAGGTGGCGCGCACCTCGTCGTGCCGGCTGGCGTAGCCGGCATAGCCAAGCGGGCCGCCGATATGGTCGAGAATGATCGATGTGCTGGGGAAGGCGTCGGCCAGCTCACCGATCTCCGCGATCTGCGGATGGTAGAGCCAGGCATCGAACGTAAGGTCGCGCCTGGCCAGCTCCCTGAAGCCCTCGCGCCAGGTCTTGTCGCGCGTCAGCTCCGGCGTCGGGTCGGTGCGCGAGTTGCGGATCCCGGGATCGGCGTCCCAGCCGGTCTGGTAGCGGATGCCCTTGAAGCGGCCGTTGCCTGCGGCGATCTGAGCGTCGAACACCGCGCCCGCCTTCGCGCCGAGGCGCAGGTCGACGTGGCTCACGATGCCCTTGCAGGCGCGCAGGTCGCCGTAGATGCCCGACGCGCTCATCGCCGCCACGCCGTTGGCGAACTCGGTCTCGCCGAGGCAGCGCAGCTCCGCCGGACCTTCCTTGCGGTACATCGAATGGCAGTCGACGAACACCGTGGCGACGATGTTGTGGCCGGTCTGGGTGTCGGCCAGCAGGTCGTGGAACATGTAGTCGTTGCCCGCGCGCTGCCACAGATGGTGGTGTGGATCGACGATCGGCAGCTCGGGCTCCAGCGCCGGCTCGGTGGTCTTGGCCACCCAGTCGAGATTGGGCGCGATCACATTGCCGAGCGTGGGCGTTTCCTTGGCCATTGTTCTTCCTCCCTACAGGATCGGCTGTTCGGCGATCATCGACACATGGGCGTGGATCACCTTCCAACCGACATCGGGAAAGCGCACCCAGGTCTGCGTCTGCCGCCCGGTCTTGTCCTGGCCACGCACCTTGTAGACCAGCGAGACCGTGGCGAGGTCGCGGCCGAGCGTCAGGACGTCGAGCCTGAGGCGTTTCTCCTTGGTCCCGGGCCCCGGCGGGCGGGCGACACGAAAGGCATGGATGCGGTCGAAGCCGTAGCCGTGCTCGGCATTGGCGAGGCGGATGGTGTAGGGGCTGTTCCAGAACGTCTCGTCGAGCACCTTCACGTTCTTGTCGATCAGCGCCTGCTCGTAGCGCTCGAACAGGTCTGTCACCTCGGCGACGACTTCGGGAATGTTGGGAGTGAGATCCGTCACGCTGCACGCTCTTTGGCTGGATTTCCGACGACCGTAGCACCCTGGCGCACGTCGCGCGTCACCACCGCACCGGCGCCGACGATGGCATCGTCGCCGACCGTCACGCCGGGCAGAATGATCGCTCCGCCGCCGATCCAGACGTTGCGGCCGATGGCAATCGGCCGCCCGAGCTCCAGGCCCAACCGGCGTTGCGCAGGGTCGCGCGGATGGTCGGCCGCCAGGATCTGCACGCCCGGTCCGATCTGCGTGCCGTCGCCGATCGTCACCGGCACGACATCGAGGATCACGCAGTTGAAATTCAGGAAGACGCCGCGGCCGAGGCTGATGTTGTAGCCGTAGTCGCAATGGAACGGCGGGCGGATGTAGGCCCCCTCGCCCACGTCGGCGAACAGCTCCCGCAGCATCGCTGCGTGATCGCGCTGCGTGCGCGCGAGCGAGCCATTGTAGCGGTCCATCCACTCGGCGGCGCGGCGCGCATCGGCCGCCAGCTCCTCGCCGGTCGCCACGTAGAGCTCGCCCGCCAGCATCTTCTGCTTCTCGCTCGCCAACACGCCTCCTCCAGCGGGGCAGCGATCAGGCGGCTTGCGCCTCCAGCGCCCGCGCCACAGCCACCAGACTGGCGTCGCTGCCCCGCGGGCCGATGATGGACAGACCGACCGGCAGGCCGTCAACGGTCGCGCCCGGAATGTTGACCTGCGGATGGCCCGCCAGTCCGCCCTGCGCACAAAGGCAGGTGATGCGATCGCGCAGCGGATCGAGCACCGACAGCGGCTGGCCCGCGAGCGGCGCGGGGAACGGCGTGGTCGGCAGGCAGAGGATCGTGCCCTCGGGCAGCAGGTGCGCCATGCGACCGCGTACTTCCTGGCGCATCAGCGCGGCCCAGCTCTGCTCGGCGGCCGGGATCATCGAACCCATCACAAGGTTGCGCGCGACCGAGAAGGCGAAGCGCGGATTGCGCTCGTCCAGCCACGGCTTGAAGGTGTTGTACGCCTCGATCGGCTGCAGGCTGCGCTGCGCGCGCGCCCACATCGACAGGCCCTGCGGCGCCATGATATCCTCGCGGCAATGGCCGATCACGGTCGCCAGCCGGTTCACCATCGGATGCAGGGCTTGCGCGACGTCGGCATCGGCAAAGCCGAAGGTGTCGACCGCGATCACGAGGCTGGTCGGCAGGGCATGCGGGATCGGCTCGCCCAGCATCACCGACGACACCCTGGCGAACGTCTCGGCATCGCGCGCGAACCAGCCCGTAGTGTCCGACGTCGGCGCCTGAGACATCATGCCGGTGGTATCGATCCGGCCGTGCGTCGGGCGAATGCCGTACAGGCCGCAGAAGCTAGCCGGCACGCGCACCGAGCCGCCGGTGTCGGTGCCAAGCGCCGTGTCGCAGATGCCGGCGGCGACGGCCGCTGCCGAGCCCGACGACGAGCCGCCCGGCACGCGGCCGGGCGCGCGCACGTTCTTCGGCGTCCCGTCGAACGCGTTCTCGCCCAGGATGCCGAGCGAGACTTCGTCGGTGATGGTCTTGCCGATCAGCGTGGCGCCGCCGTCGAGCAGCGTCTGAACCGCCCACGAATGTCTTGCCGGGATCGGCCGGCCAGTCGGCCAGTCGTGATTGCCGCCGCCGGTCGGCACGCCCGCCACGTCGAACAGGTCTTTGGCGACAAAGGTGAGGCCTGCGAGGGGCCCGCCTGCCCGGCCCTCGATGTGGATCCGCGGGCCGGGAACGAAGGCTCCGATATCGTCAGTCATGTCAGGCTATTCGGCGGGCTGGGTGGTGGGCTTGCTGCGCTTGCGGCCGAAGAAGCGGATCTGGCCAAACCTCACCCCAAGCAGCCGATCGAACCAGATATAGACCACCGGCGTGATGAACAGCGTCAGGCATTGCGACACCATCAGGCCGCCGACCACGGCGACGCCGAGCGGCTGGCGCAGCTCGGCGCCCGCGCCGGCGCCCAATGCGATGGGCAGCGAGCCCAGCAGCGCGCAGGTCGTGGTCATCATGATCGGCCGGAAGCGCAGCAGGGCGGCCTCGACGATCGCGTCCTGTGCCGACGCGCCCTGGGCGCGCCGTACCAGCGCGAAGTCGACCATCATGATGGCGTTCTTCTTGACGATGCCGATCAGCATGATGATGCCGATCATGGCGATGACCGAAAGATCGAGGCCGAACAGCTCGAGCGTCAGCAGCGCGCCGATGCCGGCCGACGGCAGGCCCGACAGGATGGTCAGCGGATGGATGAAATTCTCGTAGAGGATGCCGAGGATGATGTAGATCACCAGCACCGCGGCGAACAACAACAGCCCCTGGTTGGCAACGGCCTGCTGGAAGACCTGGGCGCTGCCCTCGAAGCTGGTGGCGATCTGCGGCGGCAGGCCGACCTCGAAGGCGAGATCCTGGATCGACTTCACCGCCTCGCCCAGCGCCACGCCGGGCGCGAGATTGAAGGAGATCATCACGGCTGGCAGCTGGGCGATGTGGTTGACGGTGAGCGAGGTCGGCTTGTCGACCTTCTTGGCGACCGTATCGAGCGGCACCAGGCCGCCGGCCGGCGTGCGAATCATGATCCGGCGCAGCACCTCGCTGGTGTCGGCGTACTTGGGATCGGCCTCGAGGATCACCTGGTAGGTGTCGTCCGGCGCGTAGATGGTCGAGACCTGCCGCGTGCCGAAGGCTGAGTAGAGCAGCAGGCGGATCTGGTCGACCGACAGGTTGAGGCGCGACGCGACGTCGCGGTCGATCTCGATCGAGGTCTGGCGCGCGCGGATCTGCAGGTCCGAGTTGACGTCGAGGATGTTGGTCAGGCGCTTCATGCGCTCTTCCATCATCGGCGCGTAGGTGCGCAGCGCATTGAGGTCGCTCGAGCGCATGCCGAACTGGTACTGCGCGCGCGTCTGCGTGGTCGCGATGTTGATCGACTGGATCGGCTGATAGAAGATCGCGATGCCCGGCACCGAGCTGGTCGCGCGGCGCAGCCGGGCGATCACCTCGAGCGCCGTCGCCTTGCGCTCGGATTTGTCGCGCAGGGTGATGAAGATGCGGCCCGAGTTCACGGTGTTCGCCGCATTGCCGCCGCCCACCGTCGACATCACGGTCACGACGTCGGGATCGCGCTTCAGGATCTCCGCCAGCACGGCCTGGCGCGCCACCATAGCGTCGAACGAGGCGTCGTCGGGCCCGACCGTCGAGGCGCTGATCTGGCCGATATCCTCCGACGGGAAGAAGCCCTTGGGGATGTTGACGAACAGCACGTAGGTGACGGCGAAGGTGCAGAGCGTCAGCACGAGCACCAGACGCGGCATCGCCACCGTCTTGCGCAGGGCCCAGCCGTAGCCCTCGGTGACCTTGTTGAAGCTCCATTCGAAGGAGCGCAGCAGGAAATTGTGCTTCTCGTGATGGTCGATCGGCTTCAGCAGCCGCGAGCACAGCATCGGCGTCAGCGTCAGCGACACGATGCCCGAGATCAGGATGGCCATCGAGATGACCAGGCCGAACTCGTTGAACATGCGCCCGACGACGCCGCCCATGAACAGCACCGGGATGAACACCGCGACCAGCGACAGCGTCATCGACACGATGGTGAAGCCGACCTCCTTGGAGCCCTTGAAGGCGGCGTCCATCGGCTTCTCGCCCGCCTCGATGTGGCGGACGATGTTCTCCAGCATGACGATCGCGTCGTCGACCACGAAGCCGACGGCCAAGGTCAGCGCCAGCAGCGAGATGTTGTCGATCGAATGGCCTAGGACGTACATGCCGGCGAAGGTGCCGATGACGGAAATCGGCAGCGCGATCGCCGGAATCAGCGTGGCGCGGAAGCTGCGCAGGAAGAAGTAGATTGCGATGATCACCAGCACGCCGGCGAGGCACAGCGTGAACTGGACGTCCTCGATGGCGTCGCGGATCGACACCGAGCGGTCGTTCAGGATGGAAATGTCGACGCCCGGCGGCAACTCGACCTGGATGGCCGGCATCATCGCCTTGACGCGATCGACCACCTCGACGGTGTTGGCGTCGGGCTGGCGGTAGACGGCGAGCAGGATGGCGCGCGTGCCGTCTAGCCAGCTGGCGATCTTGTCGTTCTCGACGGAGTCGATCGCGGTCGCGACGTCCGAGATGCGTACCGGCGCGCCGTTCTGGAAGGCCACGATCACCGGCATGTAGTCGGCCGCCTTGTTGATCGGGCCGGTCGCGTCGAGGATCGCGTTCTGGCGCTGATCCGCGATCGCGCCGAGCGGCTTGGTCGAGTTGGCGGCGACGATCGCGTTCTGCAGCTCCTGCAGGGTGAGGCCGCGCACCGCGAGCTGGTCGAGGTTCGCGCGCACGCGGACGGCGTACTTCTGGGTGCCGAAGATCACGACCTGCGCCACGCCCGACAATGTCGAGATACGCGGCAGGATGGCGCGCGTGGCGAAGGCGTCGATGTCGCTCAGCCTGGTCTGCGAGGACTTGAGCGCCAGGAACATGATCGCGTAGTCGGCCGGATTGACCTTGCGGAAGCTGGGCGGCGTCGGCAGCTCGACGGGCAGGCGGCGCATCGCCGCCGAAATCTGCGACTGCACGTCGAGCGCCGCGCCGTCGATGTTCCGGTTGAGGTCGAACTGCAGCACGATCGACGTGTTGCCGAGCGAGCTGGTCGAGGTCATCGCCGTCACGCCGGCGATGTTGGAGAACTGGCGCTCGAGGATCGACGCGACCGACGCCGCCATCGTCTCGGGGCTGGCGCCCGGCAGCTGCGCCTGCACCTGGATGGTCGGGAAGTCGACGCGCGGCACGGCGGCGATCGGCAGGTTTTTGTAGCCGAAGATGCCGGCGATGATGAACGACGCCATCACCAGGATGGTCATCACCGGGCGGCGGATGCAGATGGCGGACACGGAGACCCTCCTAGCCGCGCGGTTGCGTGGGCTTGGGCGCCTCGTTCTGTGCCGGTTTCTCGGCCACCGTCGCGCCGTTCACCAGGCGCAGATGGCCCTCGACCACGACCTTCTCGCCGGCCTTCAGGCCCTTGCTGATGACCGTTTCGCCGCCCTGCGTGCGGCTGACGGCGATCGGACGCACCTCGGCGACGTTGTCCGCCCTGACCACGAAGATGTATGGGCCCTGGGGTCCCAGCTGGACCGCCGGCGTCGGCACGGCGAGTGCGCTGGCTTCGACGCCCAGCACGACCTCGGCTTTGATGAACTGCCCGGGCCACAGACCTTCGTTGGCGTTGGCGATGCGCGCCTTGGCGGTCACCGTGCCGGTCATCGGATCGACGCTGTTCTCGAGGAAGGCGATGGTGCCGGATTGCTTGTGGGCCTCGTCGATTACTGCATTCACATTGACCGGCCCCTTGGTCATGGCGGCGCGTATGTCCGGCAGGAAGACCTGCGGCACCGCGAAGCTCACGAAGATCGGATCGACCTGGTTGATCGTCGCGAGCACCGCCGTCGCCGTGTTGTCGGCAACGCGCAGGGTCGTGCCGGCCTTGTTCGGGATCGAGCCGATGCGGCCCGATACCGGGGCGCGGATCTCGGTGTAGCTGATCTGGGTCAGGATGTTCTGGCGCATCGCCTCGTCGGACTCGAGCTGCGCCTCCAGCGCCTTCTGGTTGGTGACGTTGGTGTCACGGGTCACCACCGTCCCGGCGCCCTTCGTGAGCAGGTCGTCGGCGCGCGTCGAATCGCGCTTGGCCTGCTCGACCTGCGCCTTGTCCTTGCGGATCTGCGCCTCGATCTGGGCGAGCTGCGCCTTCAGCGTACGCGCATCGAGCTCGAACAGCAGGTCGCCTTCCTTCACCAGCGCGCCCTCCTCGACATTGACCTTCATGATCTGGCTGTCGATGCGCGACTTGAGCTGGATCGAGGCGATCGCCTGCACCGTGCCGACCGCTTCGACGATGATCGGCATCGACTTCGGCGAAGCCACCGTGACGACGACCGGGATCGGCCCGCCGGGATTGGCGCGGCCGCGGCGGCCCTGCGGTTGCGCTGAAGCAGCCGGACTGGTCTCCTTCTCGGCGGCGGATGCAGGCACACTGAAGCCGAGCTTCGCCGCGACTTGGTCGCGGTATTGCCAAGCCGCGCCACAGACCACCACCGCCACGGCGGCAAGGACCGCCCAACGGACCAAACGCATTCCTTAAGACTCCCCGAAGCCCCTGCAGGAATTATAGACGGGCGGCTGGGGCCCGCACAGTGACAACCACCCTTTTGCAGCTCGTTTGATGCAAAAAACCCGCCACGAGGGCGGGTTTCGGTGCATTGCGGGAAAAACGTCCGGTCAGCGGCTGTAGTATTCGACGACCAGCGACGGTTCCATCTGGACGGGGTACGGCACGTCGGCGAGCTTCGGGCCGCGCACGAAGGTGCCCTTCATCTCCTTGTGGTCGACGTTGACGTATTCGGGCACGTCGCGTTCGGCTGACTGGGTCGATTCGATCACCCGGGCCATCTCCTTGGCCTTGGGGGTCAACTCGATCACGTCGTTGTCGCGCACCAGATAGGACGCAATGTTGACCCGGCGGCCGTTGACCTTGACGTGGCCATGGCTGACCAGCTGGCGGCTGGCGAAGGGGGTGATGGCGAACTTCATGCGGTAGACGACCGCATCCAGGCGGCGCTCCAGCAGCTCGACCAGATTCTCGCCGGTGTCACCCTTGCGGCGGACCGCTTCGAGATAGTAGCGGCGCAGCTGCCGTTCGGACACCGAACCGTAGTAACCCTTCAACCGCTGCTTGGCGAACAGCTGCAGGCGGTAGTCGGTTGGCTTGGTACGGGCCTGGCCGTGCTGGCCGGGACCGTATTCGCGCTTGTTGATCGGGGACTTGGGACGGCCCCACAGGTTGACCCTGAGGCGGCGGTCGATCTTGTACTTCGAATTCTCGCGCTTGCTCACGCGATGCTCCTTCGCTGTTGTGTCCGGATAGGCCTTGATCCGCCGTCAGACGGGGCGGGATGTGGGCCCGATTGGCCCGCAACCACGTTCTCCGGAAGAAGCGCGGAACATACTGGCGCAAACCGGCCAGTCAAGCAGCCATTATTGCCGTAAGATCAATGACTTACACCTCCACCAGCACGACCTCACGGGTGACTTTGGCGGTCTTTTTGAACATCGCCGTCGCCGAGCAGTATTTTTCGTCCGACAGGGACACCGCCCGCTCGACCAGCGCCCGGTTCAGCTTCCGGCCGCGCACCGTATAGACCAGCTTCACCTCGGTATAGACCATCGGGTGCTCTCCGGCCCGCTCGCCCGACAAGGAGACCTCGACGCCCTCGATGTCCTGGCGCTGCTTCTTCAGCATCGACACCACGTCGATCGCGGTGCAGCCGCCCATGCCCATCAGCATGACCTCCATCGGCCGCGAGGCGAGGTTGCGGCCCCCGATATCGGCCGCGCCGTCCATGGTGATGGTGTGGCCGCTGCCGCCCTCGGCGACGAACAGCGCGCCGTCGACCCAGGAAACCTTGGCGGTGTTGGTCATGCCTGTTCCTCGTGCTTGCCCTTGCTCAGAAACTTGATGACGCCGTGGAAGGTACGCACTTCCTGCTCGGTCATGTACGCCCGCTGCAGCAGGGCGCGCAGATTGTTGACCATCGCTGGCCGCATCGCCTTGTGCCGCAGGAAGCCCGACTGGTCGAGCGCGCGCTCGAGATGATCGAACAGGTTCTGCAGCTCGTCCTTGTTGGCGGGCCGCGTCGCGTGCGCGGACATCCTCTCTTCGGGCGAGGTATCGCCGGAGGTCATCCATTCATAGGAAACCAGCAACACCGCCTGCGCGACGTTGAGCGACGAGAATTGCGGATTGAGCGGGATAGTGAGCGCGGTGTCGGCATGCACCGCGTCGTCATTTTCGAGCCCCGTACGCTCGGGCCCGAACAGGATGCCGACCCGCTCGCCCGACGCGATCCAGCCGCGCATGTCGGCCGCCGCGCGCCGCGCCGTCACGATCCGCTGCACCAGCTCGCGGGTCCGCGCGGTCGTAGCGACAACGCGCTGCAGGCCGGTCACGGCCTCGGCCACGCTGTCGAACACCAGCGCCTTGTCGAGCACGACATCCGCGCCCGACGCAGCCCGCTGCGCCTTGGGATTGGGCCAGCCGTCGCGCGGCGCGACGAGGCGCAGCTCGGACAGGCCGCAATTCAGCATGGCGCGAGCCGCCATGCCGATGTTCTCGCCAAGCTGCGGCCGCACCAGGATGATCACCGGTGCCAGCTCGCCAGTCGCCTTTCCTTTCGAGGACCTACCCATTGCCGCCGCTATAGCGTGTCGCACGAAACAATTCGACTCGTGCAACGCCGCCGCGGCCGGGCAATCATGGCTGTCGTGATCGCCGAGCACTTCACGCGACGGTGGCGGGCGGCGGGCTTGATCGACGGCGATACCGCCACGCGCATCGTTGCCTGGGAAGCCGCCCACCGCCGTCCGGTCTTCCTCTGGGCCGTATCGGGCATCGGAATCCTCGCGCTGTCGCTCGGGATCATGGCGATCGTCGGCGCCAACTGGGAGGACATACCTCCGTGGCTCAAGCTCACCGTCGATCTTGGCCTGACCGCCGTCTGCGCCGTCGCCGTATTCGTCTGCTGGCGACGCGACTGGTCCTGGCGGCGCGATCTCGCAGCGCTGCTGCTGTTCGGGCTGGTGCTGAGCGGCATCGCCCTTATCGGCCAGGTGTATCAGCTGCAAAGCGCCCCGTGGCGCGCGCTCGCGCTGTGGCTCGGGCTTACGACGCCGTTCCTTGCCCTGATTTCCTGTTCGCGGCTGACGGGCACGATCTGGGTGATCGCGGCCGTGACGACCTGGTTCGTCGCCGAGGAGCCGCTGGAGGCTCTCTTCGCCTATGTCAGCGGCACGGCATGGATCTCTTCTTCCCAGATCGCGTTGATGGGCTATCTGGCGGCCTGTGCGATGATCGTGATTGCGATCGTGCGCGGCCGTTGGGCCCCTGCTCGCGCGCAAGCCGCTCTGATGGGCCGGTTGGCCTGGGCCGGGGTGATTGCCGCCTCTACCGTCGCCGTTTCCATCGGCTGGCTCGAATCACGGAACGGCCCGCTGCTCGGACCGATCCTCCTCGCGACATTGGCAACCCTGCCGGCCGCCGTGGCCACATGGCTCGGCGGTGAGCGCCACGAACGGGGCCCGCTCCTCGCCCTGTTGGTTGGGAGCCTGGTGATCTGGTCGCTCGGGCTGGCGGTCGTGCCGATGGGCGGCAAAAGCGGCGACCTGATTCGCGCCCTGCTTTTCATCGTCTACTGGATCGGGATCGGCGCTGCCGCGGCGCGGTCCAGCCGGCGCGGACTGTTCGGCCTTGCCTTCACCATGGTCGGCGTCCGTCTTCTGGTCCTCTATTTCGAGGCCATCGGCGGCCTGACCGCCACCGGGCTCGGCTTGATCGGCGGCGGCGTGCTCTGCCTGGTGCTCGCGGCGGTCGGCTGGCGGCTGACCCGCGGGGTGGGGCCCCGAACCGGCGGAGCACCCCCATGAGCCGCGCCTTCGCTCTTGCCGTGATCGCCGCGCTGGCCTTGCCGGTGCTCGCCCTCGCCGGCCTGGTCGGCCATCAGGAACTTCTGCTGGCGAATGCCCGGATCCTGTCCGTGCCGCTCACCGGCTTCGATCCACGCGACCTGCTGCGCGGACACTATATCCGCGCGCAAATGGATTGGGACTGGGAGAACGCGCCCTCGGTCGGCGAGTACGAGGCCGTCGATGGCGCCCTCTGCGTGCTCGCCGAAGCGCCCAAGCCGCGCGTGCGCTTCGTCGCCGGTTGGAGGACCGGGGATCGCACCGAGACCGACTGCAAGCTGGTCATTGCCGGGACCGCCCGCGCACCGTCGCGCTTTGTGCCGAGCAAGCTCGACAACGGCGACGGCGCCGTCCAGGTCTACGTGCCGGAGGCGCGGGCGAGCGATCTCGAGAAGCTGATGCGCGAGCGCCCGGGCTCCCTGGCCGTCGATCTCGCGGTTCGTGCCGATGGCGCCGCAGCGATCAGGGCACTGCGCGTCGATGGCGAGCTATTGGGCCGCTAGACTCGGCTAGCGCCGCGACGGCTTTGCCAGCATCGCCTGCCGGCGCATGAAGAACAGCAGCGGGATGAACACCATGGTCGCGACGGCGAGCACGCGGAAGTCGTTGAGATAGGCGACGGTCGAGGCCTGGCGGGTCAGCTCCTCGGACCACATGCCGATCAGCTTGTTGGGATCGTCGGTCGGCACCGACCCGAACGGGAAGCCGCCGGTCAGCGGCGTCCAGTAGTCGATCAACCGCTCGCGGCTGATCGGGACGCCGTTCTGCATGGGAATACTGCCAAGCCGCCAGTGCGGGCTGAACACCGTCAGGTGCTCGGCCATCTCCGAGCGGTTGATCTGAATGTTGCGGTCGAGCAGCGCGACGAGGGCCGCCACGCCGATCGAGGCGCCGAGATTGCGCATCAAGGCATTCATCGCCGCCGCCTCGGTGCGGATGCGCGCCGGCACGGTGGCGAAGGCGAGCGTGGTGAGCGGGGGAAACACCAGGCCCAACCCGACACCCTGCAGGAAGCCGTTCCAGACGACTCGGCCCTCGTCGACGTCGAGCGTGAACAGCGTCATGTCGTAGAGCGAGATGCCGCACAGGCTGAGGCCGATCGCGATCAGCCAGCGCGCATCGACCCGGCCGATGATGCGCGCGACGCAGAACATCGAGATCATCGTGCCGACGCCGCGCGGGGCCATGACGATGCCGGTGGTGAAGACGGGATAGCCCTTGAGCTGCTGCAGGAACGGCGGCAGGAGCGTTGCCGTGACGATCATCAGAAGCCCGGTGACCGCCGTGAAGCAGATCCCCAGCATCAGGTTGCGATCCTTGAAGAGATCGCGCGGGAGGAAGGGATGGTCGTCCGACAGCATGTGCAGCACGAACATGCCGGCGGCGACGCCCGCGACCACCGCCTCGACGACGATCTCCTTGGAGCCGAACCAGTCGACCGTCTCGCCGCGGTCGAGCAGCAGCTGGAAAGTGCCGATGGCGATCGACAGCAAGGTGAAGCCGAGAAGATCGAATGGCCGCGGATTGTCGCTCGCCTTGTTCTTGATCAGGATCATCAGCCCGATCGCGCACAGGATGCCGACCGGCAGGTTGATGTAGAACACCCAGCGCCACGAATACTCGTCGGTCAGCCAGCCGCCCAGCGTCGGACCGGTGATCGGCCCGAGCATCGTGCCGACGCCCCACATCGCCATCGCCTTGCCCTGCTCCTCGCGGGTATAGGCCTCCATCATCAGCGCCTGCGAGAGCGGCACCAGCGAAGCGCCGCACACGCCCTGCATGACGCGGAACATCACGAGCTGGGGCAGCGTCTGCGCCGCGCCGCACAGCATCGACGCAATCGTGAAGCCGATCACCGACGAGACCAGGATGCGCCGCACGCCGAAGCGCACGGCGCAGAAGCCGGCGAGCGGCGTCGCGATCGCCGCCGACACGATGTACGAAGTGATCACCCACGCGACCTGCTCCTGGGTCGCCGACAGAGAGCCCTGCATGTTGGGCAGCGCCACGTTGGCGATCGTGCCGTCGAGCGCCTGCATGATCGTGGCCATCATGACCACGACGGTGAGCCAGCGGCGGCGGCGGAGCTGGTCGGCAGTCATCGGCCCCCCGCTAGAGGCCGATGCTCTTCAGCAGATCGCCGAAGGAGCGATGGTAGCCGGTATCGATCTCGAGCGTCGTGCTCATGCCGACGCGCAGCGGCGGTGCGCCGTCGGGACACTGCACCGAAGTGCGCAGCGGGATGCGCTGCACGACCTTGACCCAGTTGCCGGTCGCGTTCTGCGGCGGCAGCACGGAGAATTCGGCGCCGGTCGACGAGGCGAGCGAGGTCACCTTGCCGGTGCACTTCACGTCGGGATAGGTATCGACCGAAATGGTGACCGGCTGGCCGACGCGCACGCGGGTGAGCTCGGTCTCCTTGAAGTTGGCCTCGATCCAGAGGTCGCTGTCGGCGACCACGGCGATCGAGGGCACGCCCATCACGGCGAAGCTGCCGGGCACCAGCACCTTGGAGACGATGCCATCCATCGGCGCCTCGATGGTGGTGCGGCGCAGGTTGAGCAACGCTTCCTCCCGCGCCGCCAGCATCTGCTTCACCTTGGGATGGTCGTCGACCTTGATCTTGGGATCGCCGGCGAGCTGCGCCTCGATGCGCTGCAGGTCCTCCTCGAGCGAGGAGATGCGCTGGCGCGCGACTTCGGCCGACATGCGCGATTCGTCGAGTTTGGCGACCGGCGCGAACTTGCGCTCGGCCAAGTCCTTTTGGCGCTCGTAGTCGGCCTGGGCGTAGGCCTGCTGGCTTTGTGCCGCCTTGATGTCCTCGCGCTTGGTGCGCCACTGCGCGCGCAAGGACCGGATCTCGGCGCGCTGGATGTCGATGTCCGACTCGATCTTGGCGAGCGCCAGCCGATAAGGCGTGTCGTCGAGCCGGTAGAGGAGCTGGCCACGCGAGACGTGCTGGTTCTCCTTGACCGCGACCTCGACGATCGGCCCGCTGAGCTCCGTCGCGATGTAGACCTTGTCGCCCTTGACGTAGGCGTTGTCGGTCTCGACATATCGGCCGGACGTCATCCAGAAGAACAGTGCAGCGCCGCCCGCAAGGAACGGCAGCGACCACATGAGCCCCCGCGCAATCCGCCGTCCACCGACACGCGGTCGACGCACGACCGGAGGCGCTTCCACCGCTATAGGCGGCGCCTGAGGCGGGAGCTGTTCACCGTCCATCTATTTGCGGTCCATTATCTACATATGGTCTGCCGAGCGGCTTGCACCGTCAACCAACGGCGGAACATGGCTGGCTAGGCCGGCCTAGCGGTACTGCCGACCGTACCGCCAGCGGCCGGTGCAGCACCGTCCCGGAACAGCTTGTACGTAATGGCATCGTAGAGGGCGTTGTACGAGGCATCGACGATGTTGGGCGACACCCCGATGGTCGACCATCGGCGGCCCTTGGCGTCGGCACTCTCGATCATGACGCGTGTTGTTGCAGCGGTGCCGCCGGCGGAGTCGAGGATGCGGACCTTGAAGTCGACCAGGCGCATATCGGCCAGCTCGGGATAGACCGGCACCAAGGCCTTCCGCAGCGCAGCATCGAGCGCGTTCACCGGGCCGTTCCCCTCGCCCACCTCCATTGCACGCCGGCCAGCGACATCGAGCTTCACGGTCGCTTCCGACAGCGCGATCAGCTGGCCGCGCGCATTGACCCGGCGCTCGGCCAGGACGCGGAAGCTCTGCAAGGCGAAGTAGTCGGGCACGGTGTGCAGCTCATGCCGCGCCAGCAGCTCGAAGGAGGCGTCGGCGCCGTCATAGGCATAGCCCTCGGCCTCGCGCTCCTTGACGATCTCGAGCAGGCGGGCGACGCCCGGATCCTTGGGATCGACCTCCAGCCCGATCTGGCGGAAGCGCGCCATGATGTTGGAGCGGCCGGCCTGGTCGCTGACCACGATGATGCGTTGGTTACCGACCGTCTCCGGGTCGACGTGCTCGTAGGTGCGCGGGTCCTTCTCGACCGCCGAGACGTGCAGGCCGCCCTTGTGGGCGAAGGCACGCGTACCGACGTAGGCGGCGCTGCGGTTGGTGCCGACGTTCAGCCGGTCGTCGAGCAGGCGCGACAGGTGCGTGAGCCGCGCCATCGCGCCCTCCTTCAGCCCAGTGTCGAAGCCCATCTTCAGCACCAGATTGGGGATCAGCGAGATCATGTTGGCGTTGCCGCAGCGCTCGCCCAGGCCGTTGATCGTGCCCTGTACCTGGCGCACGCCGGCGCGCACCGCGGCCAGCGAGTTGGCGACGGCGTTCTCGGTGTCGTTGTGGGTATGGATGCCGAGACGCTCACCCGGGATCTTCTGGGCCACCTCGCCCACGATGCGCTCGATCTCGTGCGGCAGCGTGCCGCCGTTGGTGTCGCACAGCACCAGCCAGCGCGCACCGTTCGCCTCCGCCGCCTTGAGGCATGCCATCGCGTAGTCGGGGTTGGCCTTGTAGCCGTCGAAGAAATGCTCGGCGTCGAACATCACCTCGTCCATGCGGCCCTTCGCGTGGGCGATCGAATCGCCGATCATGTCGACATACTCCGAGCGGTCGAGCTCGAGTGCCACGTCGACATGAAAGTCCCAGGTCTTGCCGACCATGCAGACGTGGCGTGCCTTGGTCTGCAGGATGGCGTTGAGGCCCGGGTCGTTGGCGGCGCTGCGGCCGGCGCGGCGGGTCATGCCGAAGGCGACGAACTTCGCGCTCTGGAAGGCGGGCGGATCGGCGAAGAAGCGATCGTCGGTCGGGTTGGCGCCCGGCCAGCCGCCCTCGATGTAGTCGATGCCGAGCCGGTCGAGCTCGCGCGCAATCGCCGCCTTGTCCGCGACCGTGAAATCGACGCCCTGGGTCTGGGCGCCATCTCGCAGGGTGGTGTCGAACAGATAGACGCGGTTGGACGAAGTCATTGGGCGGGCATCATAGTGGGCGAAAGACGCGGGAGGTATGCCTCATGACCACGCCCACCACCATCACGCAAATGCGCTCGACCCTGCTCCAGGTACCATGGAACGGGCCTCCGCCGGCGGCCGGCGTGGTGCCGCCTGGCCCCCGCGAGCTCTACGTGCTGGAGATCGAGACCCAGGGCGGCCTGACCGGAATGAGCTACCTGCATCCCCTGCGCGGCGGCCTGCAGACGATCGACGCCTGCATGAAGGAGCTGATCGCGCCGCACGTGCTGGGCCGCGACGCGACCGAGGTCGAGGCGATCTGGCAGACGCTTTACAAGAACAACTTCTGGCTGGGCCGCATGGGCGTGACGGTGTTTGCCCAGAGCGCAGTCGACATGGCGTTGTGGGACATCGTCGGCAAGCGCGCCGGCCTGCCGTTGTTCCGGCTGTGGGGAGCGGCGCGCAGCGAGGTGCCGGCCTACGGCTCGGGGGTTTTCCGCGGGCTCGGCCGCGACGGCATGATCGCCCGCGCCAAGGAATTCACCGCGATGGGGCTGAAGGCGATCAAGATGCAGGTCGCGCACATCCGGCCGTGGCGCGAGGACGTCCTCAACGTCAAGGCGATGCGCGAGGCGATGGGCGGCGGCGTGGAGATCATGATCGACGTCAACATGGGCTGGGATGCCGACACCGCGATCCAGGCCGGCCACCGCATCGACGAGTACGATCCCTACTGGCTCGAAGAGCCGGTGGTGGCCGAGGACTTCACCGGCTATCGCCGCATCGCCGCCGCCCTCAAGACCCGCATCGTCGGCGGCGAGAGCCATTTCGGCCGCAACGACCTGCGGCCGTTCTTCGAGGCGCCGCACCCGGTGCCGATCCTGCAGCCCGATCCGATGCGCGGCGGCTACACCGAGTTGCGCAAGATCGCAGCGGCCGCCGAGCCATGGGGCATCCGGATCGCGCCGCACCTGTTCCACGAGCAGATGGTCCATCTGCTGGCCTCGATCCCCAATGCGAGCTGGCTCGAGTACATGACCTGGAACGACGACCTCTGGATCGAGCCGGTCCTGCCCGGCAAGGACGGCACCATGACCCCGCCCGAGCGGCCCGGCCACGGCCTCGCCTTCCGGCCGGAGGTGCTGAAGGATCACCGCATCGGCGGGCAGACGATCAGACCTTAGCGCGACGTCGCTTTTCGTCGAACCGCCCTTAGCGGGGGTCCACAAGAGTCCACGGGAGTCCACTCGGATGTGGACCGGTTGGATGCCGATGGCACAAGGGTTTTGAGCCTGGAGTCCACGAATCCACTGATTCTGTCCCAACTGAAAAACACCCCTATCCCGTCCCGGGAGCGAGAGCAGGCGCA